>DehalE1_100005_pt1 | contig 240251 bp, 247 predicted proteins | sample DehspE1_FD_43922 | JGI IMG/M metagenome (IMG submission 43922) | reverse complement strand
TGAATTTCTGCAATTGTAAATCCTGCTTCTTTCATCATTCTTTCATAGTCAAATGCAATTGAACCGCTTTCAAACTGTGAAAAATCAAGTCCTGCTGAATTTTTCATTATTTCAGGTCTTCTGGCCATGACTGCAGCGTAGCTCATATCTTTATTCATTTTCTGCACCTCCAAATAAGATGTCTCTTACTTGTTCACTCACTACCAAAAGTTCAGGAACAAACTTACCAAAATCATGTTTGTAATATGGATTAGCTTCTAACAATGTTCCGCGTTCTTCACGCTTTGTTCTTGTTAAAACTGTTACTTCATCTCCAATATTTGCATCTTCCTGCAAATATCCTTTAACCCACAATTCCAGCGGTACCTGTTTTGTGTCGTCTGGAACCTGAGGGGCTCTTTGTGATGGTTCTAATACATTTCTGTGGATTAAAACCCATTCGCCTTTTTTTATCATTTAAAACACTTCCTTTTTATTTACTATTGATATACAATTGTTCCGCAGTCTCGCATCACCAATGTATTTGCTCCTTTGGTCGCATACATTGGGTGCTCGTTGCGAAAGACCTACCGCTATTTTTTAGCGGGAGGACAGTAGTCCTCCCCTACAATGGGGTTAGGGCTTCTATAATTTTTAACTGCCATGCACATGCATGGCAGCTATAATCTTTTTAAGCTTCTTTCTTTTGTTTTAAAGCTTTGCCCAAATTGTCGTTTTGTCCAACACCAACCAGTATAGAAATAAACATTACAGCAAGCATTGCGTATGAATAAAATACGTATGGCATAACTTGTGTTGCCACCAATGGGGCGCTGCTGTCAGCTGCAAAACCTAATGTGTAAATCATAGCTGGTGTCCATGGCAGTGCATAACACAATGTGTTTGACTGTGCATCCAGAAGATTTGCAACTCTGTATGGACTTATTCCATGCTTGTCTCCCAAAGGTTTTGCAAATGAAGATCCAACTGCAAGAATTGCAGGTGCATTCAATCCCATAAGAGCTGAAAGGCTTATTACCATAGCAGAAATTGTAAGCTCTGCTCCAATTCTTGTGTTTGCAACTTTTCCCAGGGCATTTAAGAGCTTTACATCTCCCTGTCCTTGTCTCATTATGGAAATTGAACCAAAGAGAAGAAGTGCAAGTATACAAACCTGAATCATGCTGTTTAAACCTGCATAAATAACTCCGCCTACTGTACGGTCAAGCCCGGCACCTGAAACTGTCAGCAGAGCAGGTCTTACTGCATCAACTACATCTATTTGAACTATGTCAAACAATCCAGCGGCAACTCCTGTTGCTGCAGCAAACACAGAACCTATAGTTGTAGCAATGATTATATCTCCAGTTTTTACAGCAATGTATATTGTTGCTATAACAGGAATTAACATAAGCAATGTTTTAGGATCATAGCTGTAAGCTTCAGCTGCAGCTCCGGCTGCTCCACTTCCTGAACCGAATATAAAAATACATATGATTGTTATTAATCCTGCTGCCATGGCATATTTAAGTCTTGATCTAACAACTCCCGGAACATCAACGCCTTGTGAAGTTGCAGAACAAATTGTTGTGTCTGAAACAGGTGCCAGGTTGTCACCAAATGCTCCTCCTGAAATTATAACTCCTGCCATCATTGCAGGATTAGCACCAAGAGCAACACCTGCCGGATAAAGAACGCCCATGCCTGCTGCTATTGTGCCAAAGCCAGTACCTGATGCAGTTGCAAAAACAGCTGATGCTATAAAAGAAACAACTATGAACATTGTGCTGCTTACTCCCATTCCTGCTGCAACACCGGCAATACCTGATGCAAGACCAGATGTTCTCAATATTCTTGAAAATACACCTGCAAACAGCCAGCACACTACAGGGATTATTGCTTCCTTGCTTGCCATACCATCAATTACAGCATTAGCAAAATCACTTTTGTTTTTTGCAAAGAAAAAACCGACGATAATAGCCATAAATGCAGGCACCCACAAAGCGCCGTCTGAAATTGATCCAAAATGAAATGTTGTTGTGATTATTAATGCCAAAAATACCAGGAATGGAATAAATGACATCCATTCACCGCCGTAAAACTCAAGTTTTTTTCTTTGTGATTCCATTTGATTACCTCCAATAATATATAGTTCAGTTATATATAAGCAATATGCGTGCCAACATTTTATATGAATTAAAACCGGCAACAAGGCCAAAAGGCATAAAAAATACCAGGAAATTTTTTTCAACGGGAAATTTTTTTCCTAGCACTTTTTTTCCTATTATTTGATATATTCCTTAAGGTCCAGCTCAATTATTTTGTTAAAAAGCTGTCTTCTGCTTATTTCCATAATATTTGCAGCATGTGTAATGTTGTTTTGGTATTCTTTCAATACCTGAATAATGTAACGCTTTTCAAAATTTTGTTTTGCTTCCTTGTAAGGTGTAATATTTTCTTTTTCATTTTCATTGATATTTATTTTCTCGCTTTTGAACATTTCTGCCTTAAGTACACCTCCATTTGACAAAACAACAAGCCTTTCAATAATATTCTTAAGCTCCCTTATGTTGCCGGGATATTTGTAGTCTAAAAGGTATTGTTTTGTATCTTCGTCAATGGTCTTTATTCCCTTTCCCATTTCCATGTTAAACCTGTTGATGAAAAAATAAATCAAATCTTCAATGTCTTCCCTTCGTTCTCTGAGGGGAGGAACCTTTATTTCTATGGTGTTTATCCTGTAGTACAAGTCTTCCCTGAACCTGCCTGAAAGAACAGATTTGCCAAGATCTTTGTTTGTTGCTGAAACCAGCCTGAAATCAACATCAATTAATTTGTTTGATCCTATTCTTTCAATTCTTTTTGTTTCCAATACTCTTAACAGCTTCACCTGTGTGTTTTCTTCCATGTCTCCGATTTCATCGAGGAAAATTGTTCCGCCGTTTGCTTCTTCAAGATGCCCTATTCTTCTTGAGGCTGCCCCTGTGAAGGCTCCCTTTTCATGTCCGAACAGCTCAGATTCTATTAATCCTGCAGAAAAATACTGACAGTTTATTGGTATGAACGGCATTTGAGCACGTGGGCTTTTTTCATGAATCAAATGGGCAATTATTTCCTTACCTACTCCTGATTCTCCTGTAATCAGGACGTTTGAGTTGCTTGCAGCCACAAGTTCGACCATTTCAAAAACCTTCTGCATTTTCTTGTTTTTGCTGGTACAAAGGTGCCTGCCCTTTTCATTGTTTTTGTTGATTTTATTTATGTTTTGCAGAGAAAATATTTTATAAACTTTTTCTATTTCAAGTATCAGCTCTTCCGGGTTATGACTTTTGATAAAATAACCAAAGGCTCCCATTTTCATTGTCTGTACTGCTGTCTCAATGCTGCCGTAGCCAGTTACCATTATAACTTCAACATTTTTGTCATATAAATCCTTTACTTCCCTTAAAAAGCTCACTCCGTCTTTTCCAGGCATCATAATGTCCGTAATAACAAGAGGGTAAAATTCCTTATCCATAACATTTAATGCTTCTTCGGCAGAACATGCGGCTTCTATATTGTATCCTTTTCTTTTAAGAAGCATCTTATATGTTTCTCTGTAATCTGCATCATCATCAACTATTAATATTTTAAATAATCCTGTCATCATTGTTCCTTTCTGCTGGTATTGTTATGGTAAACTTTGTTCCTTCTCCAAGTTTGCTGGATACATGAATTTTGCCGCCCATTTTTTCCACTTCCGAATAAACAATGAACAACCCAAGGCCGGTTCCCTTTCCAAGTTCCTTCGTTGTAAAAAAAGGATTGAATATGTTGTTCATGTTGTTTTCGTCAATTCCGCATCCTGTATCTTCGCACACAATGATGATATTGCCTTCTTCAACATTGGCGTTTATTTTAATTTCTCCCCCATGCTCCATTGCTTCTACTGCGTTTGAAATAAGGTTAAGCAAAATGTGTTCCATACTTTCTGTGCTCAAATTCAGCTTTTCATCAATACTGCATTCAAGAGAAACTCTTATATTTTCTTTTTTGATTATATCATTGTGCATCTCTATAATTTTTTGAATTATTTCCTTCAGATTTACAAAATCTTTTTTGTTTCCCGTAAGTCTTGAAAAACTAAGTATATTGTCTATTATCGAACTTGCCCTGTTCACGCTTGAATCTATGAAATCAAGAGACTTGTTTGTTGTTTCTTCCTGATTTTCATTTAAACGAAGCAAGTAACTCTGTGTCCTGATAATCCCCAGAGGATTTCTGATTTCATGAGCCATGCCTGCTGCAAGCTGCCCCACTGCAATCATTTTGTTTGTCTGAAGCATTTGGTTTCTGTTTATTTTATCTATTGTTATATTTTTTATTGAAATAAGAACAGTGTCTTCTGCTCCTTTTAGCAGCTGACAAGTTATTTCATAAACATCCTTGCCGGCCATTACTTCTTTTTTGATTGTTTTCTGCAATTTTAGAGTTTCTTCAGTCATACAGCCTGTGCAGCCGTTGCAAAAATTTTTCAAATAATTTTCACAGTTTTCTCCTGCAATTTTTTCTCTTGAAGTTCCTGAAAAATCAGCAAAACTTTTATTGCAGTTTATAATATTTTTGTTTTTGTCAACTACAATCATGTATTCAGTCATGCCGTCAAATATTATCCTAAGCTCATTTCGGCTGCTTTCAAGTTCGATGGTTCTACGTCTCACCTGTTTTTTAAGAGAATAGTTGTTTAAAATTATCACTGTGAAACCAATTAATGCTATTATAACGGAAATAATTATATTTTCAATCATTTCTGCATCAGTCTTCTTTGCAATGAGAGGCGTTGATATTCCAAACCACTTTTGTTGAATTTTTTCAAGTTGTCCTTTTTTGTTCATCTGCAAAATAGCCTTGTTGAGTATGGAAACAAGCTCAGGTTTATTTTTTGATACAGCAAGAACAACCTCTTCTTCATAGAGAACCTGATTGATATAATTAGGATTTGTATTTTGCCCCCTCTCCACAAGAAGATATGTTATAATTGGCTCATCGCCAATTACAGCATCAACTTTACCTGATAAAAACATTTCAAGTCCTTCTTCAACATTTTGAGTGTACACAAGATTTGCAGCAGGATAATTTTCAATTAAATATGCATTGGCATAATCACCTTTTTCTGTTGCAATTACCATGTTGTTAATTTGTTCTAATTCAAAGCTTTTGTTGTTTTTTGTAAGAAGAACTGTCCTTAAATTGTAAATGGGGTCTGTAAACAAATAATATCTGCTTCTTTCCTCATTAACAAACATATCACATATGTGAGTATTCCCATTTTTCAGTGATTCCAATGCATGATTCCACTCCATGGGAACAGTCTGAATGTCAACTCCAAGTTCAAGAGACAGCTGATTGATGTAGTCCACCACAACACCTTTGTACTGATCATCAATTTCATCTACAAAACGCAGTGGCGGAGCATTGTCGTTTGCTGCATAAATAATGGAGTCCTGCTCTTTGAGCCACTGAATTTCAGAGCTTGTCAAGTTTTTCCTTACATCTCTTTCATAAGCAAATATTATAATTACAACTACTAAAATCATTACTGCAAGTATGCTTAATATTTCTTTTCTTCTGTACATTTAATCCTCATTTTGATTTATTGAAATACTTTTCCGATATTGTCGCAGATTACCAAATCAGCACTTTTATCCAGTGAAGTTGAAGACTTGTTTATAAGCACAAGCTTTTTCCCCTTAAAATAATTAATGAGTCCTGCTGCAGGATAAACAACAAGTGAAGTTCCCCCAACTATGAGCACATCGGCTTTTTCTATGTATTCCACAGATTTTTCTAAAATTTCACCGTCAAGGCTTTCCTCATACAATACAACATCGGGTTTGATGGTTCCTCCGCACTGGCACTTTGGAACACCCTTTGAATTTACTATGCTGTACACGTCATAAAACTTCCCGCACTTCATACAGTAATTGCGCCTGACTGAACCGTGAAGCTCCAGAACATTTTTGCTCCCGGCTTCCTGATGAAGTCCGTCAATATTTTGTGTTATTACACATTTAAGCTTTCCTCTCTTTTCAAGTTCAGCAAGCTTTATGTGAGCTTGATTTGGCAAAGCGTCTAAAAATATCATTTTATTTTTATAAAAATCATAAAATTCAGATGTGTTTCTTACAAAAAAACTGTGAGAAATGATTGTTTCAGGCGGATATTTGTATGTTGTGCTGTACAGTCCGTCAACACTTCGAAAATCCGGTATGCCGCTTTCAGTTGACACACCTGCTCCACCAAAAAACACTATGTTGTTGCTTTCTTCAATTATATTTTGTAAGTCCTGATTCATAGATTTTCCTCCCGTTCATTTATCATCATGAGAATTTTTTCCCTGCATTTATTTCCTCCGCAGGAACCTCCGCCTGAGCCGGTAATTTTATTTACTTCATCAACTGTAAGAGCACCTTCTTTTATGGCTTTCTTGATTGAAGCCCTTGAAATTCCCTTGCAGATGCATACCTTTATCATTTTGTCCATTATTTCAGTTCTTTTGTTTTCATCCATTATTCTCTCCATTGTCATTTCTAATAATATAATAATCCATGGTGTATCTTTCAGAAAAACCGCAGGACTTATAAAGATTAAGTGCATTTTCGTTATTTGTTAGAACCTGCAAAAAAATACTTTCAGCATTGTTTTTCAAAAGTTCTTCGATAGCCATTGAAAGTATTTGACGTCCGTACCCAAGGCCCCTGTATTCAGGCAATACACCCAATCCATAAATTCCACCTTGTTTGTTGTTGATTTCAATCCTTACCTTTCCTACTGCTTCATGTTCTTTTTCTGCCATATATGTAATGTTTTTATAGCTTCCGACCTCAGTTTCAATGTTATCTTCCTCTAAAAACTCCATGTTGAAATAAATTGAATTTTGCCTTGCTATTTCTGATGCATCATCTCTTGTGATTTTTCTTAATTTTAGAGTCTTAGATTGTAATTCTTGAAAATTTTCAATGTTTAAAATCATGTCATATTCAGAATGGGCATACCCGTCACATACACTTTTTATGAATTCAATTCCTTGAGTTGATTGATGGTCACTTAAAAGCAGCATGGAAACGGATTTTCTTTTATGCCATTCATCACGAGCCAGTGAAAAAAGTCTTTTGAACACTCCCATCCTTCTATACTGGGGATGAACCATTCCGTTCACTTCGATTTCGTCCCCTCCGAAATCACAGATTCCTAAGTATCCAATAAGCTCATCATCATTAAAATACATAAATTCATTTATGTTAACTAAATTTGTTTCTGATGACTTCAAGTTGCTTAATTTATAATCAAGTTCAAGTTTAAGGGATGTTTTATCATGTTCCCGGCATATATTTTCTAAGTTCTTTATTTTCTCGTAATCATTTCGGTCTATGATACATTTAAGTTTAATGCTTGGATTTATTATATTCATCATTTCCCCCTACATTTCAATTTACTCTATTGTACTCGATTTTTTTGAAGTTCTCAATATTATTTATTAAATTAATGGCGTAAAAAAAGAGAGGCAAGCCTCCCTTAATATACGTTTATTATTTTTTCTCCTGTCATTTCCTTGTTCAGATATTCTTCATGTTTTTTTGGTATTGTAACAACATTGCTGTTTCCATCGCTTATAAATTTTTCTCTTGAACCTGCTTCAAATTGTTTGAAGTAATCATACATTCCGCAGTTGTCAACCTTTATTTCGCTTGCAGTAACCCTGTACAGGCTCTTGAAGTTGTTCATGGTGTCAAAAGGCGAATATGCAGGCCTCCAGCCCACGTCAAGAACTGCAATGTTTTTATATTCCTTGCCTTCGTAACTTCCTTCAAGCATGTAGTCTAAATACTCATCTTTTGGGTTGCTTCCGTGAGGGAGAGCTAATGTTTCAATTTTATAGTCTGGCACGTATGAGTTTATAATGTTGTTCACACTTCCTATTTCAGCCTGAATATCATCACTTCTCAGCATTTCGAGCTTTTCGTGGCTGTATGTGTGATTTCCTATGTCATAACCATTATCAACAAGAAAGTTCATTTTTTCATTTACGTATTCTTTTTGTCCAAAAGGGTTTGTTCCAAGGAAGAAACTTGCCGTAACATCAAAATCGCTGTACTTGTTTTTAAACTCTTCAAGTATTCCCACAGCACAGTCAGAGTCTATGACAAGCTGCCCATTATCTTCAATGTAGTTAAAATTGTTCTGCCTTCCATCATCAAATGTAAGAATAATAGGTGTGTATCCAGCCTTAGTTTTTATTTCACCTTTGGCATAGTCATTAAGGCTTATCATTTGATACTTGTTTTGGTACATGTATTCCAGATCTTTTCGGAAATTTTCCGGAGTTCTCTGCCAGTCTGATTCAGTATCACCTATTCCGTGATACATTAAAATCATTATTTCACCAAGTTCATTTGGATTTAAGGATAAATCTATTTGTGATACCGGATCAATAATTACTTCATCCTCATTGTTTTTATTTACATTATTAGTTACTGGATTTTCTTCCGGAAGTGTGATGTCTTCATTTTCAACAGGTGCTTCCTGCTCCTGAACAATGCCTGATGATGGAACTTCCCCCTGAATGTTGCTGCATGATGTAAGCAACACAAATGATAAAACTGTCAATAACAAATGCGCTTTTTTCATTTCATACCCCTTTTTATTATATATATCAATTTTATATCATAACAACAATAATGTCCACATGAAGAATTTTCATATTTTATATTGTTATTAATTTATATTTTGGTATAATAAATAATATATATTATCCAGGAGGACTAAATTGGGAAACGGCAACAAAATTGCACAGGATAAATTAAAATTGTTATATATGCTTAATTACATCAACATCCCCCTTACTAATATTGAGCTTACAAATTACATATTAGATCATAACATCATGGATTATTTTACCCTTCAGCAGCTTTTAGGTGACTTGTGTGATGCAAAGTTTGTAGTACTAAACTCTAAAAATGGCAATGAGTATTATTCCATATCAGAAGCAGGCATTGCTGCACTTGAAATGTTCGCAGATAAGCTTCCCGATTATTTCACAAAGGAAGTAGAAACAAACTTTTCATTTTTAAAAAAGCAGATTAAAAGACAGAGGGAACTGCTTGGACACTATTACAAAAGAAAAGAAGACGAGTATATTGTGACTCTTCAGGTCATGGAAAATGAATCCATCATTTTCAGCTTAAGCATAAATGTTCCTACAGAAGATTTAGCAAAAAACATATGCAAAAAATGGGATTCAAATCCTGAAGAAATATTCGGCAGCATCATAAATACACTGACTTCAGACCTTAAATAATCTTTATGCAGTCCGGAATAAAATTTAGTTCTATTGTTTCGTTTATTGTAAGACTTTGCTTATCAACGGATACAATCTGGTTCTTTTTGGAATTTGACACATATATGTTATTTTTACCGACGGCAATACTTTCAGGATAACCGCCCAGAAAGATTTTCTTTATTATTTTTCTTTTAAAGACATCAATAACATAAAGGCTCTTATCAACTATGTTAATTGTATAAATCATATTTTTGTCAATTAAAAAATCAGATGCAAGTCCTTCTAGTTCTATTACATCATTAACAGCTGCCTTGTGCAAATCCATAAAGTTTATTTTTGTGTGAACATTTCCGTTTACAAAGTATGTCATCACTACTAGGCAGTCATTTGACAAAACCAGGTGCATAGGCTTTCCATCTGTGGTGAAATAGCGTTTGTTTTCACTTATCAGGCTGTATTCTATAACCAAATTTTCTTCATAGCAGGTTGTGTACAGCATTTTACTGTCTTCAGCTACAATTACATCGTGTGTCTTTATTCCTGCAGGAATTGATTCTGTCAAAGTGAATGTTGACAAATCAATTACAGAAATATTGTCGGAATCAAAATTCGCAACATACATGGTATCATTGTAAATGAACATGTGACGTGGATCTCTTCCTACCGTTGTTTCTAGAAAATCACCATCATTATAGCCATATTTGTAAATTTTATTGTTGAATGAATCGGCCAGATACACACAATTATCATAGGTAATGATGCTGTGTATAGAAGCCTTCTCAAGACCGCTTAAATCAACCGCCTTTTTACATATGTAATCATCGCCAAATAGTTCCAGCAAGAAAAGCATCAATCGTCCATTGCTCATGCCCGTTGCAGCCACCTTTTCATCACATATCATAGCAATCACCTCCATGTAGTATATGACAAAGAGCAAAATAAGTTAATATGAATTTTTATTTTTTGTTTTGTTTGAATATTTTTGGGTATCTATATACTAAATAGATTACTTAAAGGAGATTATCATGTTGAATGAAAAAGTATCAAGTTTGATTAACGAACAAATTAATAAAGAATTTTACTCGGCATATTTATATCTGGATATGTCAAATTACTATAATGAAGCAGGGCTTAACGGCTTTGGAAACTGGTTTAAAGTTCAGGCACAGGAAGAAAGAGACCACGCACTTTTATTTCTTCAATACCTGCAAAACAACGGCGAAAAAGTGACACTCACAGAAATCAAGGCTCCAGACATCACTTTTTCAAGTTTCATGTCGCCGCTTCAGGAATCTTTGAAACACGAGCAGTTTGTTACAGCTTCTATAAACAATATCTACAGTGAAGCTTCCAATATAAAGGACTATCGTACAACACAATTCTTAGACTGGTTCATTAAGGAACAAGGCGAAGAAGAAAAAAATGCAGAAGATTTGATTTTAAAATACAATGTTTTCGGATCAGATGCAAAAGGTCTTTACATGCTGAACCAGGAGCTGGCTGCAAGAGTTTATGCTCCGCCTTCACTTGTTTTATAAATTATTAAACAGCAGAAAATTCTGCTGTTTTTTTATTAAAAAAACGCCGATATTTAAAATATCTGGCGTTTTTCATCTAGTATTCTTTTTGCATCTTCATAACCTTGACGAATCATCCACTTTATTCTTTCCGAACTTGCTTCTAATGTACTGCTTAAATATTCATCAGGTGCTATGTCTATTATTTCAACATTTTCAAAACTGCTGTAATCATACTTTTCAGGTCTCAGGCGTACTGCAATTATTATATCACAGCCCTTATCAGCCGCCATTTCCACAGGTAATTTTAAAAACATGCTTCCATCAAGATAATACTTATCTCCTATGGGCCTTGGTGTAAATACCGGTAGATAACAGCTGGCAAAAACAAATTCGTGAAGCATACCCTCCGGTATATCTTCCTTAAAAAGCTTCAATGGTTTTCTGTCAGTGAGGCAATATGTTGCAAGTCCGTATTCAATCACTGAATCACGAATATCTTTTTCTCTCACCACATCCTTGTAAAATTCAATGATGGGCTCAGGATCCACACCTGAGCTTTTCAAATAGCTATTTTCAAATTTGTCGATGTTTCTTGTTATTTTATCAAATATATCTTGAGAATTTTTGCTTTTCTTTTTATTATTGTCCGAATATGAAAAATCAAATTTGCTCCACAATTCAGTGCTGTTATCATAATCGCCCAATACGTAGGACACTCCGTTAAGAGCTCCGATTGATGTGCCGACCACGCATTGGTAATGGATGTCTAGTTCCTTTAAAGCTTTCAAGACACCTATCTGGTAAGCACCCTTTGCTCCCCCGCCCTCTAAGGCAATTCCTACTTTTTTTTTGCTGTTCATTTATTTCTCCTATTATCTATTTATACATTTGGTACACATACCCTGGTTCCAGAAATAAGGAAGTTTGACGGCCTTAAATTTGGATTGGCAGTAAGTAATGCAGATGGCGAAATGTTGTGTGCAACAGCCACCGTTGCCAGACTTTCTCCAGGTTTTATAATATATTCTCTTGAGTTTTCTGTGTCACATTCCTGAAAGTTTTCAGGAGGTATGCAAAGTTCTGTTCCAGGAACTATTATGTTCGGATTAAATTCACGGTTAGCATCCACCAGTTCATTAAGGCTTAAATTGTAAGTTATAAGAATGTCGCTTAATCTTGTTCCTTCTTGAATTACTACAACTGTTCCAAAAGGACAGCCTGCGGGCACATTAGGAATGCATATCTCCTGACCAACCTTCAAGTCATATGGATTTGCTTCCGGGTTAGCTTCAAGGAGTATATTCAAAGGCAGTCTATACTTAAGGGCTATGTTGTAAAAGCTGTCTCCTTCAACAATTGTATAATATGCTCCGTTAATGCATGATGGTCTTTCAGGAACCCTTGGAACACATAGAGACATTCCTTCAGTCAATGTGCGAAGTCTCAGCATAGGATTAAGTTCCAGAAGTCCAACTAAATTTGTTCCGAATCTTGCCGCAATGGAATTTAAAGTATCACCGGGCTGAACCACATAGGGCATGGTAAATTTGTTGGGGCATAAATTTTGATCTTGTCTATAAATCATTATATAATCACCTCATAATATAATTTGTTAATTTATAATATTCATGAGGCTATGAATGTTTCTTAATAGTTAACTAGAAAATTTATCCCTTTCTCTTACAGCAAGCTTGTCGCAGCGTTCATTGTAATGATGCCCGTTGTGTCCAAGTACATGAATGAATGTAACATTATGAATGCTTGCAGCTTTCAAAAGCCTTTGCCATAGCTCTAAGTTTAAAACCGGCTTACCGTCAGACTTTTTCCAGTTTTTTTTCTGCCAGGATACAAGCCACCCTTTATTAAATGCATCTGTCACATACTTGGAATCCGTAGTTACAGTTACTTCGCAGGGCTGTTTTAATGCTTCAAGGCCTGCTATTACGCCCATGAGCTCCATCCTATTGTTTGTTGTGTTTTCTTCTCCCCCGCTCAGTTCAGCTTCCTTGCCGTTGTATTCAAGTATGACACCGTATCCTCCCGGACCGGGATTTCCGCTGCAGGCTCCGTCTGAATATATGTTGACTTTTTTCATTATTTCTCCGCCTTTTACTACTATCTAACGCTATTGTATATGATTATTGTATATTATTTGTTTTTTGTTCTGTCTTCTGTCTTATGAGCATTACTCTCAATATTCCGTAGTGTTCTTCCAACTCTTTAAGTTTTGCTTCATTTATTTCCCCGACAACATCTATTATGTTGCAGGCATAATCGCCTCTGCTCTTGTTGACCATTCCTATTATGTTTACGTTGTGGCTTGCCAGAGCTGTAGTCATTTGTCCTATCATGTTTGGAATATTTTTGTTCAATACCACAATTCTGTCAGTTCCAGGGTATCTGTCCATTGAGCAATCAGGAAAATTAACTGAATTGGTGATGTTGCCTCTTTCCAGATACTCAGTAAGCTGAGTTACAGCCATTTCTGCGCAGTTTTCTTCTGCTTCAAAAGTTGAACCACCAAGATGAGGTATGCACACAACATTTTTAGCAGCCAAAAGTTTCTCTGTAGGAAGGTCTGATACGTGATATCCTACCTTGCCGCTTTCTAATGCTTCTATGAGGTCATCGTCATTAATAATGCCTGACCTTGCAAGGTTGAGTATCTTCACGCCGTCCTTCATTAATTTTATATTTTCTTTGTTTATATAATTTTTAGTTTCATCGCTGTAAGGAACATGAAGAGTGATGTAGTCACTTCTTCTGTAAAGCTCGTTTATGTCACTTGTGTACTGAACATCCCAAGACAAAGCCAGAGCATTTTTTACAGATATGTACGGATCGTATCCTATAACTTCCATTCCAAGCTTCACACCCATGTTTGCAACAAGGTGTCCCACATTTCCCAGACCTATTACCCCAAGAGTCTTTCCCTTGAGTTCAGGCCCAACAAATTTAGATTTGCCTCTCTCCACTGATTCTACGACATTTTTTTCTATGTTTCTCGTCCAGTCTATGCTGTCAATTATTTTTCTTGAACTCATCAAAAGCCCCAGGAATGTAAGTTCACAAACTGCATTTGAATTTGCTCCAGGAGAATTGAATACGACGATTCCTTCTTCAGCGCATCTTTCTATTGGTATGTTGTTTACTCCTGCTCCGGATCTTGCTATGGCCTTCAGTTGTTTTGAAAACTTCATGTCATGAATGTCCATGCTTCTCATTACTATTCCGTCTGCTTCGCTTGTTTCTTGTTCTATCAATGTATATTTCTCTTCGGAAAACAAATTTAAAGTTTCCTTAGGAATTTTACAAAACAGTGCTACTTTATTCATTTTCATCCTCCTTATTTTACATTATTAAAGCTTAGTATACAACCGATATATTTTAAAATCAAGAAAAATGTTATAATTAACAATATAATTTCAATAAAATACAATACAAAAGGCCAGATGCATATGCATCTGGCCTTTCCATAAGTACTCTATCTGCAGCAACCTCTATCGAAGAAATTATTGCCGCACAGCAGGAAGTAAATAATACCAATTATGATTATCCACTCTAGCCAGTCGTTTCCGCCTATTCCGCCTATACGGTCGCAGCAGTCAAAGTTTGTTGCTCTTATTTCATCTGACATATATTTCACCTCTTCTAATATTATAAACAAGCTGGCATGCCATTTCTTGTTTTAACTCAATATATGTCATCAAATCAATTGTGTGCAGAATTTAAAGAATTTCTATTGTGGAAATTGCCGTTTCAATAAGCTGTTCTATGTCCAATTTGCTTTCAGAATTTTTAATAGATTCAAGTTTTGGATTTATGAGAGGATGCTTTGGAGCAAACACTGAACAACAATCATCGTATGGAAGTATTGATGTTTCAAATGTGTTTATTTCTCTTGCCCTTTCCATTATTTCAGTTTTGTCCATACCTATCAGCGGTTTTAGAATGGGCATGCGGATTGCTTCCTCAATTACAGCCATGGATTTCATTGTCTGGCTTGCAACCTGTCCGAGACTTTCTCCTGTTATGAGCATATCCATGTTGTTATTTGATGCAATTCTTTCAGCTATGCGCATCATGAATCTTCTGGCAAGAATTGTTGTTTCTTCTTCTCTGCAGAACTCTTTGATGGCTTTGTGCACTTCAAGGATGTTTATGCTGTAAAGTTTTATATTGCCGCAGTATTCTTCAAGAATCTCTTTCAGATGCTTTACTTTTTCATTGGCCCTTTCAGATGTGAAAGGATATGTGTGAAAATAAAGAGCATTTATTTCAACGCCTCTTTTTGCAATCATGTGACCAGCTACAGGAGAGTCAATTCCTCCGGACAAAAGAAGAAGAGCACGGCCGCTTGAACCAATGGGAAGTCCACCGGCTGTTTTTATTTTCTCAGATGATATGAAGCAGTGTTTTTTAATATCAATGTTAATTTCTACTTCAGGATTGTGCACATCCACAGTTACATCAGGAAACTGCTCAAGTATTCTCCCTCCCACAGCTGCGCTGAAGTCCATGGAACCTATGGGGAATTTCTTGTCCCCTCTTTTTGTGTTTATTTTAAATGTCTTGAAATCTTTTGAATCCTTTAAATATCTAAAAAGCTCAATTGCCTTTAATGTCATTGTTTCAGGGTCAGTTTCAGTTTTTATTGATGGACTTATTGCAACAATACCAAATATTTTTCTTGTTTTTTCTAATATGCTGTCCATGTCTTCTTCATGGGATGTTTCAATAAACATTTTTCCCAATTCTTTGTAGACAACAATGTCCTTGAATTCCTTCAAGGCAAACTTTACTTGTTCTATGAGTTTGTGTTCAAAGGAGCCTCTGTTTTTTCCCTTAAGAAATATTTCTCCAAAGCTCACTGCAACTATATTATACATGTTTTTCCCTTTCCTATAACTTCATGATTTTTCGTATTTCTTCAACTGACTGTTTAATGTTTTCAACCACATATTCAACTTCATCTTCATTGTTGAAATGTCCAAGGCTTATTCGTATGGTTCCATCCACATAATCCGGGTCAAGTCGTATAGCTTCAAGAATTCTGTTGGACTTGCTTCTTGAAGAGCAGGCAGAACCTGTTGAAACATAAACACCTTTCATTTCCAGAAAATGCACCAGAACTTCTCCTCTTACATTCTTGAATGATACGTTTAAAATATGAGGAGCCCCATCATCTGAAAGAGTGCTGTTTATTTTCATGTCCTTGATTTCTTCTGTGAGCCTTTTTGCATACAAGTTTTTTAGGTTCCTGAGTTTTGTTATTTCTTCCTCAAAATTTTCATAAACAAGCTGGCATGCTTTTCCAAACCCTACAATTCCAGGTGTATTTTCAGTTCCCGGCCTTATGTTTTTTTCCTGACCTCCGCCGAAAATAATCGGGTTTATTTTAACTCCGGATCTTATATACAGCCCTCCGACACCTTTTGGCCCGTGTATTTTGTGGCTGCTGAAAGAAATGGTGTCAGCAGGAATTTTGTTCGTGTCAATTTTTATTTTACCATAGGATTGTACTGCATCAATATGTATTTTTGTATTTTTGTTCTTATTTTTTGTAATTTTGCATATTTCACTTAAATTCTGCACTATTCCCAGCTCATTGTTTACGTGCATAATTGACACAAGCAATGTGTTTTCGTCAATTAAATCATTAAGCTGCTCAAGATTCACCCTTCCAAAATTGTCTGTCTCCAGGTATCTTATTTCCACATTGTCCTTAAAATGCTTTAAAACATTATAAACAGACGGATGCTCAATACTGGTGGTAACAACGTTATTCTTTCCTTCAATACCGGATAAATGACCCAGCAAAGCAATATTGTTGCCTTCTGTACCGCCTCCGGTAAAAAATATTTCATCTTTCTTTGCATTTATTATTTTTGCAACATATTTTCTTGCTTCTTCAATTCTTTTTTCTGTTTTAAGACCCATTCTATGTATTGATGAAGGATTTCCGTAACAATTAATATTTACATCTGTCACTTCGTCCATTACTTCCTGTCTTACTCTTGTTGTTGCGCTGTTGTCTAAATAAACTTCCATATTAACCTCTTATCGAATTATTGTAATTTATTTTTCACATGATTGAGAAATTTGTAAAAAAAGCTTGCATAATATTTCTTTCTTTGCTATAATAATTTTGGTTATCCCCCCCGATAACCAAAATATATTCCCAATACCCCTTTTATGCATATTAATGCTTCACAACAATGGCCACGAGGCCATTTTTGTGTTTTTGCCATAAATACTATTTCTTCATTTCTTCCAGATACAATCTTGACACTTTTCTTACAAAATCATTTCCTGCTGAATTGTACAACTTTTCATCTATTTTCCTTATTGGAAGCACATCGTTTGAAGTTCCTGTAATAAATGCTGCATCAAAGCTATTTAGTTCGTCAAAATGAACAGTTCTTTTTTCCACTTCCACGTTGTTCATCATGCACACTTCAATTACCTTGCTTCTTGTTACTCCAAGAAGAACAGCCTCATCAGGAGAAGTTATTATTTTATTTTTTTTGATAAAAAATATGTTTGATTTGCTTCCTTCGCTTACAGTGTTGTCATCATTTACAAGAATTGCTTCAAATGATCCGGTTTCATCAATTACTTTCTGTACTTCTTCCTTGAAGTTTTTTTCAAAAGCCTTGACGTTTGGATTTTTCCTGTGCGTCTTTACAGTGACAGTGTCCACACCTTCCTGGAATTGTTTTTTTGAAGGATAGTGGCTTTCAATAAAATAAAAGAGCAATACATCCTCATGAGTAAAATAATATGAAACCCTTATATTGCAGTTTAAGAGATTGTTGGCACTTATGAGCATTTCTGCAGAGCGCTTGTAATATTCATAGTCCAAGACGCCTTTTAATCCGCTTAAGCGTATGCTTTCATTCATGCGGTCGAAATGTTCTCTCAAAAATACAGGGCGTCCTTCCACAACTCTTATAACTTCGTAAATTTTTGCGCTGTCTTTCTTTAAAAGCTCTTCCATTTCCTCTTTTGAAACCAATTTGTTATTTGCAACATTTTTATGTGATACTATGTTTATCATATGTTTTCTTCCTTCCAGAATAAATTTATATCTTCCTGTGCATGGTCAAAGCTCATTGTTTTTTTATAATGCCTCCAGTGGTCAGGAAACAACTTTAAATATGTTGATTGACAAAGTCTTGAATCTATAAGCATGACAACACCTTTGTCATTTTCTGTCCTAATTACGCGGCCTGCTGATTGAAGTATTTTGTTAAATCCGGGATATTTGTATGCAAAATCATATCCTGAATGGAATTTTTCATCAAAAAATGATTTGATTAAATTTCTTTCAAAGGAAATTTGCGGTATTCCTGTACCTATTATAACCGCCCCGATTAATTTTTCAAGGGGCAGATCAATTCCTTCTGAAAAAACTCCCCCCACAACAGTGAAAAGAACCATATCCGTCCTTGTTTTGAATTTTTCAACTATTTCTGATTGTTCATCCTCATTTATTCCCTGAGTTTGAACAATGATGTTTTCAATTCCAAACATATCCTCATATGTTTCAACCACTTTTTCCATGAAGCTGTATGAAGGAAAAAACACCATGTAGTTTCCTTTTTTGCCGTTTATTGCTGCGTTTATAAATGAGCATGACTGTTTAATATTAGCGTCTCTAACGGCATACTTCATGGAAATACCGCTTGTTATTAACAATTTCAAATTTTCTTCTCTGAAAGGGGATTTGATTTTTAAAATGTAATCTTCTTCTTCTCCCCCTAGCATGTACCTGAAATATTTAAGAGGTGTGAGTGTGGCTGAAAAGAAAATACAAGACCAGGCATTTTTTTCAATTTCCTTCAAGATGTCTGACGGATTTATGAGAAATAATTTGATCATTGTTTCCTTCTTGTTAAAATCAGCATAGTAACAAAAATTGCTGTCTGCAATTTCAGATATTTTAATAAAAAAATTGCTTTTGAAATATATGTCTACTAACTCTTCCGGAATGTTTTCATTGTTTCTGTCATTTATATATTTTTCAGCTTCCGCTGTGAATTTTCGAAGTCCATTGATGAGTTCTGACGGTTCGTCTTCAAGTTCAGAAGTTTCTTCGTTTAATGATTTTTTAATTTCTATGAATTTCTTGTTTATGTTTGTTAGCAGCTTGGCTATTTTTTTATCTATTTCTTTCATTATTTTGCCGGTCTCATAAAATTCTTCCTTTACAAGACAAGGAGAATACATGCTGCGAGTTCTGTCTTCTAAGTTGTGGGCTTCATCTATGAGAAGTATGTCGTTAGAATTTTTAAAGACATCATCTCTTTGAAGTGCAACCCTTGGATCAAAGTAATAATTGTAGTCACATATAACTGCATCTGACATGTAACTTAAATCAAGGCTTAGCTCAAAAGGGCAAAGCTGGTGTTCCCTGGCTGTTTGTTCAATGTATTCCCTTGAATAAAGGCATTCTTCCTTCAGTGCTTTTTTAAGAGGCACATTCAGTCTGTCGAAATATCCTTTAGCATATGGGCAAAATTCCGGATCACATTTTGTTTCTTCCATGAAGCATACTTTTTCCTTAGCTGTTATTATTGTTGTTCTAAGCTTCAGCCCTTTGTTTACCATCATTTTGATGGTGTTGAATGCAATTGATTTTGTTGAGGACTTTGCTGTAAGATAAAATATTTTGGAATTTTGTTTTATGTTCATGGACTTTATTGCAGGAAAAAGGCATGACACAGTCTTGCCCACGCCTGTGGGGGCCTGTACGAACAGTTTTTTCCCTTCTTTTATTGTCCTGAACACAGCAACAGAAAAATTCCTTTGTCCCTGCCTGTAGCCAGAAAAAGGAAAATCAAGTTCTTCAATTGACTGTTCTCTTTCTTTTTTGAGCCTTATGATTGTCTGTGCCCAATCTAAATACATTTCAAGAAGTTCATAGAAAAAACACTTAAGTTCCAACGCGCTGTATTTTTTAGCAAATACCTTGGTTTTACCGCTGTCAAGATTAAAGTATCTCAGCTGGACTGTCAACTCTTCCTTACCGGTTTCAACGCTGTACATGTAAGCGTAGCATTTGGCCTGGGCAGAGTGAGCAGCATTGTAATTTTCATCTATATGATCAAGATCCGTGTATGTGGACTTTATTTCATCAATTGTTGTCTGAGTTTCTTCTGTTATTACCCCATCTGCTCTGCCTTCAACAATGAACAAAATATCTCCAAGAGTAAATTCATTCTTGAGATAATATTCTTTACTATAGTTTTCACCCATGTTTGACTGCAGCAGCTTGTGTGCCTTCATGCCTTCTAATGCTCTGTCGGGACTAAGGTTTTTAACATTTATGTCGCCGCTTTTATATACAAATTCAACTAGCTCCCTGACCGAAAGTTTAATGTTATCCATAATTATCTCCTGCAGATGCAAAAAAATAAACACCTTCGTGTCTATTATATCAAATGTTAACTAGATTTAAAACGCTTATTTTATATATTGTATGCAAGTAACTCTGTTTCCTTCAACGGAAAATTTATCAGAAAGTCCTTCTACAAGCATAAGCCCTCTTCCTGATTCTGAAAAGTCGTATTCTCCCAGTTCTTTATGAATATAGTTAACACCTTTTCCTTCGTCAGCAACCTCAATGATAATACATCTGTTGTTTATTAAAACTCTAACGCTCACAAGTTTGCTCACATCCTGACTGTTACCGTGCATAACGCCGTTAATGAGCAGCTCATAAAGAATTATCTTAGTGTTAAAAAATATGTTTTCATTTATTACGTCCCTTATATTAAGCAAGATGTCTTCAACTATATTCTTAACACCGCTTAAATCGCTATGGACTTTTTTTTCAAGTATATAATCCATCATTACTCCTCCCGTTGATAATAATATACCCTGTTTTTGGCTGTTTAATCACCCAGAGCGATTATTGCGGAAGATGATTTTTTTATTCTTCTTTTATTCCAAGCACATTTTCAAACAAGTTCCATATTTCTTCAACCCCTGCCTTTGAAGTGGCTGAGAAAGGATATACTAATCCATTTTCTTTAATTTCCAGTGTTTTTTTAATTACTGCTATACTTTTTATCTGCTGAGATCTTGAAAGTTTATCTGCTTTAGATGCTATGACATATCCAGTGTAGCCGCATTCTTTTATCCAGTTGTACATCTGAATGTCGTTTTGGCTCGGTTCATGTCTGATGTCAACTAAAAGAAAAACTTCTCTCAATTGGTTTCTGTTGTGCAGATATGTGTCAATCATTGTTCCCCACTTGTTTTTTTCTGTCTTTGATACCTTTGCATATCCGTAGCCAGGCAAATCCACGAAGTTTAGCATGTCGTTTATGTTGTAAAAATTGATTGTCTGAGTTTTTCCAGGCTGTGAACTGGTCCTGGCCAAACTTCTCCTGTTTAAAAGCGCATTTATCATTGATGATTTTCCGACATTTGATTTTCCTGCAAATGCAATCTCCGGTACAACCGTTGCCGGATATTGTTCTTTTTTTACAGCTGTCATTATTATTTCAGCTTTTCTGATTATCATATTTTCCTCTTTCCTAATGAAATTAAGAATTAAGAGTTAAGAATTAAGAATTAAATGTTGGATTTGTGCCAGGCACAAATCCTTCAATTCATTCTTCACTCTTCATTCTTCACTCTTCATTTTATCTAAGTGCTTCCTTAACAACATCTTCAATTCTGTCCGCGTACACAATTTCCATTAAGCGCAGAATTTTATTGTCAATTTTTGAAACGTCAGCCTTGTTTTTAGAGCATAGAACAACTTTCTTTATACCTGCCCTTTTTGCCGCCAGAAGCTTATCCTTGAGTCCTCCAATTGGGAGAACTCTTCCTGTTATTGTTATTTCTCCTGTCATGGCCACATCTTTTCTTACAGGCTTCTTTGTAAGAGCCGAAATTATTGCTGTTGCCATAGTTATGCCTGCTGAAGGACCGTCCTTTGGAATGGCTCCTTCAGGAACATGGACATGTATGTCAGTTTCTTTGAACATTGTATAATCTATGTTGAATTTTTCTGCATTTGCCTTGATATAGCTTAGCGCTGCCATGGCAGATTCCTTCATTACATCGCCCAACTGACCAGTAAGCTGAAGTTTTCCGTCTCCCTTCATGGTGTTGACTTCAATAAACAAAGTCTCTCCGCCAGACTGTGTCCATGCAAGCCCTGTTACAACACCCACCTGGTCTTCCTCATATGCCAGATCATAGTCATACTTAGGTATTCCAAGATAATTTTTAAGGTTCAAATTGTTAATAGCAACTGTCTTCTTCTTTTTCTCTGCAATTTGTACTGCAGATTTTCTCACAAGTTTTCCTATATTTCTTTCCAGATTTCTCACTCCGGATTCCCTTGTGTATCTTTCAATAATTTCATTAATTGCATTTTCAGAAATTTTCACTTGTCTTTCCTTTAGTCCGTGTTCTGAAACCTGCTTTTTAACAAGATATTTCAAAGCAATATTTCTTTTTTCAATATCAGTATAACCGGATATTTCAATTACTTCCATTCTGTCCAAAAGAGGCTCTGGAATTGTTGATGTGGAGTTTGCCGTTGTTATGAACATGACATTTTCCAGACTGAATGGTGCTTCAATATAATGATCCGTGAATGTGCCGTGCTGTTCAGGATCCAGTGCTTCAAGAAGCGCTGAAGCAGGATCTCCTTTAAAGTCACTTGAAAGCTTGTCAATTTCATCCAGCAAAAATACCGGGTTGTTCACTTTAGCTTTTGCTATGGATGATATTATTCTTCCCGGAATTGCACCAATATATGTCCTTCTGTGACCTCTTATTTCAGCTTCATCCCTTACACCACCAAGAGATATTCTCACATATTTTCTGTTCATAGCCCTGGCAATAGATTTTGCAATGGATGTTTTTCCAACTCCCGGAGGTCCCACAAAGCATAGTATGGGGCCCTTCATGTTTTTGTTAATAAGTTTGACAGCAAGAAACTCAAGAATTCTTTCCTTCACTTCTTCGAGGCCGTAATGGTCTTCAGAAAGGATTGCTCTTGCTTTATTTAAATCCGTGTTGTCCTTGGTTTTCTTGTCCCATGGCAGGTCAATTAGCCAGTCCACATATGTTCTGATAACTCCTGCATCAGGAGATGAAGAAGAAATCTTCAAGAGCTTGCTGACTTCTTTTTCAGCTTTTTCCTTAACTTCCTTTGGCATATGTGCTTCTTCTATTTTCTTAAGGTATTCATCAACTTCAAACTCAGCAGATTCATCTTCACCAAGTTCTTTTTGAATTGCCCTTAACTGTTCTTTTAAATAATAATCCCTTTGAAATTCGCTTACTTGTTTTTTCACAACTTCGCTTATTTCGCTTTCTATCTGAAGAACTTTTATTTCCTTTGCAAGAATTGAATTTACTTTTTCAAGTCTCTTGTAAGGGTCAAATATTTCCAGAAGATTTTGCTTTTGTTCAGTCTTCAAATAAATATATGATGAAACCACATCTGCAAGCTTGTCAGGATTATTTATTTCCTTAAGTGTTATTGCTGCATCCGGTGAAATTTTCGGATACACTGATGAATATTCTTCAAAATTGTCCATGGTAAGTCTTACCATGGCTTCCATGCTGTCGTCAAGAGGAAGTTCAAAGTTGTAAATGTATTCATCAAGCACAACCTCAAAATAAGGTTCCTCCTGGATTATGGAAACAATTTTAGCTCTTCGTATTCCTTCCACCAGCACTCTTATGTTGTCGCCGGGCATTTTTATCATTTGTTTTATTTTACAGATAACTCCGACTTCGTAAAAATCATCTTCTTTAGGGGAATCTATGTCAGCTTCTTTCTGAACTGTAAGAAAAATGTCAGAATCTTCAAGCATGGCTTCTTCCAATGCGTTGATTGACTTTTCCCTTCCTATGTCAAAATGAATCACTGTATCCGGAAAAATACCAATTCCCCTGATGGGTATCAGAGGCAGGTTTCTGTTTTCTGTACTGTAATTATCAATCATATTTTTCTCCTTATTAAAAAGTTGCTCCGCAACTCCGGTAGGGGACCTATGTCCCCCCTTGACGGCAAGGACGTCCTACATGCACTCCTCGTTTTAATAATATAGGAAAGTTCTCTTTCCTATATTATTAAAAACTGCCTGCGAAGGCAGGCAGTTTTATGAAGCATTTTCTTTATTATCAGACAGAGGCTTTTTGGTTAAAACTAATTTAGGCTCGCTTTTATTTATGATAGTGTCTTTTGTGATGACACATTTCTTAATATCATTTCTTGACGGTATTTCATACATGACATCAGTCATTGTACTTTCAAGTATACCACGAAGACCTCTTGCACCTGTATTAATTTCCAAAGCTTTGCTGGCAATTTCCTCCAATGCTTCTTTTTCAATTTCCAATTCAACATTGTCCATCTTGAACAATTCCTTGTATTGTTTCACAAGGGCGTTTTTTGGTTCTGTCAAAATTGAAACCAAAGCTTTTTTATCCAATTTATCCAAGGCAACAACAACCGGCAGCCTTCCAATAAATTCAGGTATAAGCCCGAACTTCAATAAGTCCTGTGATTGTACCTGCTTTAAAAGCTTATCAGTATCAACAGTGTTTCCTGAAATATCTGCACCAAAACCTATACTCTTCTTTCCAACTCTCTTCTGGACGATTTTTTCAATTCCGTCAAAAGCTCCGCCCAGTATAAACAATATGTTTGTTGTGTCGATCTGAATGAATTCCTGGTGCGGATGCTTTCTTCCTCCCTGAGGAGGTACATTTGCAACAGTTCCTTCAAGAATTTTAAGCAAAGCCTGCTGTACGCCTTCTCCGCTTACGTCCCTTGTTATTGAAGGGTTTTCAGATCGCCTTGAAATTTTATCAATTTCATCAATATAAATTATGCCTTTTTCTGCTCTCTCCACATCGAAATCTGAAGCCTGCAGAAGTTTAAGCAATATGTTTTCTACATCTTCGCCAACATACCCTGCTTCCGTCAATGATGTGGCATCTGCAATGGCAAACGGCACATTCAAAAGTCTTGCAAGAGTTTGAGCCAGATATGTCTTTCCGCTTCCGGTTGGTCCCAGTAAAAGAATGTTGCTTTTCTGAATGTCGATTCCTTCATCTTTACCTTTAAAGTTTATTCTTTTGTAATGATTGTAAACAGCCACTGCCAATGCTTTTTTTGCCTGGTCCTGCTGAATAACATATTCGTCAAGTTTATCTTTAATTTCCTTTGGTTTAGGAAGTTCAGTGAAGTCATATTCTTCGAATAAATCCACGTCTTCATCAACTATGTTGTGGCACAGTTCAATGCATTCATCACAAATATAAACATCTGGACCTGCTATGAGCCTTCTGACCTGCTCCTGCGACTTCCCGCAAAACGAGCACTTGATTTGTTTTTCATTGACTTTGCTCATTAAAACACTCCTTATTTTCTTTTGGCTATAATATCGTCTATTATGCCATAGGCTTTTGCATCCTCCGCTGTCATGAAGTTATCTCTGTCAGTGTCATTTTCAACCTTTTCAATAGGCTGAGAAGTTCTTTCACTTATAATGTTGTTCAAAGTGTCTCTTATTTTGATAATTCTGTCTGCATGAATTTTAATATCAGATGCCTGACCCTGCATTCCGCCTAGCGGCTGATGGATCATTATTTCTGAATTCGGAAGTGCAAATCTTTTTCCCTTGGCTCCTGACAAAAGGAGGAATGCTCCCATGCTTGCTGCCATGCCGATGCAAATTGTTGATACATCCGGCTTGATATACTGCATTGTGTCATAAATTGCCATTCCTGCTGTAATAGATCCTCCAGGTGAGTTAATGTATAATTGTATGTCCTTGTCTGGATCTTCTGATTCTAAAAATAACAGCTGTGCTACAATCACGCTTGCTGTTGCATCATTTACCTCATCGCTCAATATGATTATTCTGTCCTTTAAAAGTCTTGAATATATATCATAAGATCTTTCGCCTCTTCCAGTTTGTTCAACTACATATGGAACTAATGCCATTTCATTTCCTCCTATATTATATTTCCTGTTACTATTATTGTACTTATTTATCTTAATATAAGCTTAATTTTAATTAATTATTTTTCTTCCTGAACATCTTCTGTTGCTTCAACTGCTTTAGGTTCAACAAATACAGCATTTTGTACAAGCATATCGATAATCTTTCTTTTTTGAAGAGTTTCTTCAATATAGCCTTTGCTTGATTCAAGAATGCTTTTTTTGAAAGCTTCAAGTCTGTCTGCTTCAACCTGGTAAGATTCTGCAACTTTGTTTACTTCCTCAGAAAGTTCTTCTTCAGTAACCTTTATATCTTCCTTTTTAATGAGAGCTTCAAGAACAAGTTCAGCCTTAACATTAAATTCAGCCTGATTTCTTGCTCCTTCCTTGTATTGGTTAACAAAGTTAGTTATTATGTCATCATATTCCTTGCCTGTAAATCCCTGCTGACGGAACTGCTGCTCATAGTTTCTTCCTAAGTAGTCAATTTCACGTTGAATCAATACTTCAGGAATTTCAACCTTAGCTTCATTTACTATTTTTGTGATTACATTGTTGTCATTGGCAATTTTTGCCTGGTCTAAAGCTTTCTTTTCAAGATTTGCTCTTGTGTCAGCCTTTAGTTCTTCCAAAGTGTCAAATTCGCTGATATCTTTTGCAAATTCATCATCTACTACTGGAAGTTCCTTTGACTTGATTTCATGAATTTTTACTTTGAATACAGCCTCTTTGCCCTTTAATTCTTCTGAATGATATTCTTCAGGGAATGTTACGTTAACTTCAACTTCTTCATCCTTGTTCTTGCCTATAAGCTGTTCTTCAAATCCAGGAATGAATGTGTTTGAGCCTATTTCAAGAGCCTGGTTTTCAGCTGTGCCACCTTCAAATTGTTCGTCTCCAACAAATCCTGCATAATCTATAGTAAGGAAGTCTCCGTTTTGAACTGCTCTGTCAGTTACTTCAACTATTCTTGCATTTTTTTCCTGTACTGCTGTTATTTCTTTTTCAACATCTTCATCTGTAACTTTTACTTCAGTTCTTTCAACTTCTATTCCCTTGTACTCTGGAAGTTCAACTTCAGGCATTACTTCAACATCAGCTGTAATGACAATTTCTTGTCCTTCTTCAAATTTTTCAACATTAACTTTTGGGCTATCGATAACATCAAGCTTGTGTTCTGCAACTGCTTTAGGGTATTCTTCCTGAATTGCAATATCCATTGCTTCATCATAAAAAATGCTCTTGCCATATTTTTTTTCAATAATATGTCTTGGAGCTTTACCCTTTCTGAAACCTTGAACATTAATATTATTTTTTGCTTTTAAATATGCTTTATTCACAGCACTTTCAAATTCTTCAGGTGAAACAGTAAATTCCAGTGTTACCACATTTTTTTCTTTTTTAAGTAATTTTGAACTCATTTTATCCTCCTGGATTCTTAATTATTTTATGTTAAACAGTCAATATTGTTTCATTTTAATGAATTTCATAATTAACCATTATATTATACCACAATTCTTTTCAAAAGCAATAAATTATTACTGTTTTTTGAATATTTTAGTAGTTTTATAATATATGGAAGTTCTCGACATAGTCTCCCTACCGGAGTTGCGGATTAACTTTTTTATATTCATATACCGAACATTTCATAACGAGATTCTGTCCGCTTAAAAATATCTGTGTCTTGTTTTTTACAAAGACCATTCCTGCCTTCTTCATGACTCTTCCTGATGAAATGTTCCTGATGTCGTGAAGCGCTCGTATTGTTTCAAATCCAACTTCATCCGTCAGAAAATCAAGCACTTTTATCAGGACTTCAGTGGCAATGCCTTGATTCCATCTTTTCTGAGCAACTGTATATCCAATTTCGCAATATTTTTTTCTTTCTCTTATGTTTGATACAGAAACAGATCCTATTACTTCTTCAGTTTCTTTGTCTGTAATGGCCCAGTGGTAATAATTTTTTTTCTTGTACCACTCAACCCACTCGGTAACATATTCTTTTGTTACATCTTGGCTTGTATGTACACTCCATGCGTTATACTTAGCAGAGTCCTTGTCGCTTGCCCAGTTTGTGAAAACATCATGAACATCGCTAATATGAAATTTTCTCAAAATAAACCTGTCTGTTTCTAAATTCAAAGTACCTGTATGATTTAAGACGCTGTTAATACTGTCAGAATTAAGCTGCATTGGTAATCTCCCCATTAGCCAAAAATTAATACAGCATATGCTGTTTAAACTATGTTCATTATACATTTTAAAATCTAAAATGCCTAGCTTTATTTAGTCGAAATTTAATAATTGTGCTTTTGTCAATATAATTATATAATAATGATACAAAAATTACTTCGTCGCAACATAAAACACATATTGGAGGAAGAATGGATAATTACATTAAATGCAACATAGAAGACAATTACAGCAACGCTGTGAGAAACAATACAGAAAAAAAAGATAAAAAATTCATACCTACCATAGAGTCAGTACTTAAAAAGAAACCTATTGAAATGCCCAAGGAAATTTATGATGCCAGCGGCATAAACATTTTTGGAAAAAGAATAAAATCTCTTATTTTTACAACAGATTTAGCAATAGTAAAAAATCACAATGCAGACGGGGTTATTGCAGTATATCCCTTCACACCTCAAATAGCCATAAACCAGGCAATAATCGAGCTTTCTTCGGCTCCTGTTTTTGTAGGTGTGGGAGGAGGCATAACAACAGGACAAAGGTCCATAGACATTGCCATCAACGCAGAACTCACAGGAGCTTACGGAGTTGTAATGAACGCTCCAACATCAAACGCTCTTATTTCTGAAATGAAAAAAAGATTGGACATTCCAATAATCATTACAATTGTTTCAGAAAAGGAAGATTTTGAGTCAAGAATTGAAGCAGGGGCTTCAATATTCAATGTTTCAGGCGGAGCAAACACAGCAAAAATCGTAAGGCTCATCCGTGAAAGACATCCTAATTTTCCTATAATTGCAACCGGCGGACCTAAATCCGAGCATATTTCAGCAACCATTGCCGCAGGTGCCAACACCATAACGTTCACTCCTCCCACAACAGGAGAGCTTTTTTCGGAAATTATGGACAATTACAGAGAAAAACTATTTTAAAATAAAAAACCTGCTTATGTAGTCAGTTTAAAAGACAAAGTATTTTCCGTTGTCATTCTGAGTCATAGCCCGAAGAATCTCATGTTTTCAACAAAGATGAGATTCTTCACTACGTTTCAGATCACAACGTCAGGGTTTGTCAATAGTCTGTACTTCTTAAGCAGGTTTTATTTATGTACTTATTCCATTTAATCCATGTTTTTCAGAACTTCTCTGTTTTGTTCTATTATACGGTTTATTTCTCCGATTTTTTCCTGAAGCTTGGACAATATTTCATCGCTATAACTATATGCACCAAATTTCATTTCATTTGCTTTTCTTTCTGCTTCCTGAATAATCTGATTTGCATGTTTTTGAGCTTGTTTTGTTATTTCATTGTCTTCAATGAGATATCTTTGCTGGTCCTGAACCTTTTCAATAAGTTCGTCTGCTTCTGACTGAGCTTCGTTTAAAATTCTCTGGCGCTCCTTAGCAACCCATGAAGCTCTGTTTATTTCATCAGGCAGCTTCAGTCTGATTTCATTGATAACCTCTAAAATTTCATCCTTGTCTATCATCACCTTGTTTGATAAGGGAAACTTAGAAGCTTCTTCAATTATATCTTCTATTCTTTCCAATAAATTTAATATGTCCATTTTTACCTCCCCATTATTTTTCTTAGTGCTTCTGCTACATTTTCCGGCACTAATTCTTTGAATTTTTCATCATATCTTGCAATTTCTTTAACACCGCTGGAGCTTACAAATGAATATTCAGGTGAAGACACCATGAACACCGTTTCTAAGTTTTCATTTAAAAACTTGTTATAAGCAGACATGCTGAGTTCATATTCGTAATCGGATACAGCTCTTAGTCCTCTTATAACAATTTTAATATCATTTTTTCTGCAATAATTCGCTACCATTTCGCTGGAACTATCAACAGTCACATTTTTTAAACCGCTTACTGCACCTTTTACAAATTCAACTCTTTCTTCACAGGTGAACATATATTTTTTAGCAACATTGTTGAAAACTGTAACAACAACATCGTCAAATTTTTCAGAGCACCTTTTTATGAGATCAAGATGGCCGCATGTAATGGGGTCAAAGCTGCCTGCATACAAAACTTTCATTTATTCCTCCGAGCATTCTATAATGCTGATTCTTGTTCTTCCATAGATTTTTTCTTTATATTTTATCACATTAGTATCAAGACATTCAATTACTATTTCTGATTTGTCTGTTTCAATCACAAGCATTCCACCGGGTTTTAAAATATTATGTCCAAACACTTTCTTTGCAATATTTGCTCCGCAGTTCAAGTCGTAAGGGGGATCTGCAAAAATGTAGTCAAATTTTTCATCTTTTGCTGCAAAGTTTTCAATTGCCTTTTCATAATCGCTTTGCACAACTTTCGCCCTGTCTTTAAAATTGCAGAGTTCCAGGTTCTTTCTCACAAACATAAGACTTTTATTGGACAAGTCCACAAACGTGCAGCTTTTTGCACCTCTTGCGAGAAATTCTATACCAACATTTCCGGAACCTGCAAACAAGTCAAGAACATTTGAATCCTCGTCTATGTATCCTATAATGTTGAATATGGCTTCCTTGATTTTATCGCTTGTGGGTCTTACAGACATTCCTTCAGGCGCATACAGCTTTTTTCCCTTGTTGGTTCCGGAAATAATTCTCATACGTTATCCTCTATCTTTCTAAAAATGAACCTCAATTGAAAATGATGTTTTCATCTCTGAACAAATTCATAATTTCTTTTTTTAAATTTTCAAAATTTTTTCCATGAAGTCCCGGATTTTCAGCAAGCATGTTTTTTGAAAGCTCCTGAACTTCTTTTACAACTTCCACATCATTTATTATATTTTGTATTTCATATTTTGACAAGCCATGCTGTCTTGTTCCGAAAAAGTCTCCCGGTCCTCTTATTTTCAAATCCTCTTCTGCCACTAAAAATCCGTTGTCTGTCTTTTTTAAAATATTCATTCTGTCAGCTGATTTTTTTGACTTGTTTTCATTTACCAGAATACAATAAGACTGATACTTTCCTCTTCCCACTCTTCCCCTGAGCTGGTGAAGCTGAGCAAGTCCGAATCTTTCAGCGTTTAAAACAAGCATTACAACAGAATTTGGCACATTTACGCCTACTTCTATTACTGTTGTTGATACCAGTACACTTATTTTACCCTCATAAAATTCATTTATTATTTTTTCCTTATCCCTGCTGTTCATTTTTCCATGCAAAAGACCTAATTTCAAGTCAGAAAAATGAGAATCTTTAAGTGTATTGAATATTTCAACGGCTGAATCAAGCTCCATTGTTTCTGATTCTTCCACCAGTGGTGCAACTATGTATGATTGTCTTCCTTCAGCAACCTGAGCTCTTATGAAGTCATATGCCTTTTGTTTTTCACTTTGCTTTAAGACTGTAGTAATAACCTTTTGTCTTCCAGGAGGCATTTCATCTATGATTGAAATGTCAAGGTCGCCGTAAATCATGAGAGCCAATGTCCTTGGTATGGGAGTTGCAGTCATTACAAGTATATCGGGGTTGTTTCCCTTGTTTGATATCATTGCCCTTTGTCTTACTCCAAAACGGTGCTGTTCATCTGTTACCACCAGTCCTATATTTTTAAACTCAACGCCTTTTTCAATGAGGGCATGTGTTCCAACTATAATTTGTATTTCACCATTTTTAAGATCTTCAAGAATTTTTTTCTTTTCTTTGGCTTTTGTGGAACCTGATAAAAAGGCAACGTTGATGTTTAAATCTGCCATCTTAAGGTATTCCATTATTGTATCATAATGCTGCAGTGCAAGAATTTCTGTGGGAGCCATCATGGAAGATTGATATCCTGACCCCACAGCAGAAAGAATGGCGTAAATGGCAACCACTGTTTTTCCAGAACCCACATCACCTTGAACAAGCCTGTTCATTGGTTTTTGCTTTTTCAAATCTTCTTTGATTTCATCTATAACTTTTTTCTGCGCAAGAGTAAGCTCATAAGGAACTTTTTCCATGAGCTTGTCTGAAATTTCCGTATTGTTTATAACATTGCCTGAAAAACTGCTTCTTAAGCTGCTTTTTATTGACAAGAGACCAAGCTGCATTATAAGAAGCTTTTCAAAAGCCATTGACCTTTTGGCCTGGTTATACTTCCTTCCGTTTTCAGGAAAATGAAGATTTTTTATTGCAGTCTTTCTATGTATCAGATTGTGCTGTTCCCTTATATCATCGGGAACAACATCTTCAATTTTGTCATAATATAATTCCAGTGCAAGTCTTGTTAGTTTTGTAAGCTCATTGTTTGTAAGGCCATATGTGAGGCCGTATATAGGGGTTATTTTACTTGCTTTCCAGTCTTTTTCACAAAACTCTATTTCAGGATTTATGAGTTCAAGTTTACCTAAAGACTGTTTAATCACACCAAACGCATAGTACCACTTATCAAGAACAAGCTTATCCATTAAAAAATCCTGGTTGAAAAATGTCAGTGCTACAAATCCTGTGTCATCTTTTACAACAGCCTTTATAATGTTCATATTTTTTCTGACTCTTGTATTTTTAGGCTGCTCAAAAAGCTGAACCTTTAAAAGGCACTTTTGGCCGTCTTCAACATCTATTATGTTTTTCACAAATCTTCTGTCTTCATATTTCAAAGGAAAATAATCAAGCAAATCCTTGATTGTGTATATGCCCAATCTATGAAGTTTTTCAGCTCTGGCCGGACCCACTCCCTTTAAAAACTGAATATTAACATCCAGCATACGCACTCCTCAAATAATTAAGAGTTAAAAATTAAGAATTAAGAATTATTGGTTGAATTTGTGCACCGCACAAATTCTTCATTTAATTCTTCACTCTTAATTCTTAATTTATAGATTTTATTAGTTGATTCATATCAGTCAGCAAGAAGATTATTCAACTGAAATGATATAATAATACAGAGGCTGGCCTCCGTATATTATTTCAACGTCACATTCCTCAGCAATTTCTTCAATTCTTTCCTTCATTTCTTCAGCTGTCTTTTTGTCTACGCTGTCGCCATAAAACAATGTAACCAGGAAGCTGTCCTCGTCAACCATTTCCTTGATGAGTTCTATTGCTTCATCTTCAGGACTGTTTCCGTGTGAAACTATGTCTCCATCAGAAAGTGCTATTATTTCATCTTTTTTAATTTCCATGTCGTTGAACACAGTGTCTCTTACAGCATAAGTTACCTGCCCTGTCTTAACTTCCTTCACTGCTTCTGTCATGGCCTTTACATTTTCTTCAACATCACTTTCTTCCTTGAATGCAAGCAGTGCTGTGATTCCCTGAGGAATGCTCTTGCTTGGAATAACATGAATGTCTTTTTTAGAAATTTCCTTGGCCTGAGTTGCAGCAAGTATTATGTTTCCATTGTTTGGGAATATTATTATATGGTCAGCATTTATGTTTTCAGCAGCATCAAATATGTCTTCAGTGCTTGGGTTCATAGTCTGTCCCCCTGACAAGAAAACATCCACGTTAAGGTCAGTGAATACTTTTTTGATTCCTTCACCCATGCCTATGGAAACAAAGCCATATTTTTTCTTTTCCTGACTTTTCTTTGAATTTTTAACTCTTTCCCTGAACTGTTCCTTCATGTTATCTATTTTTATTTTGGAAAGTTCTCCATATTTAACTGCAATTGCAAGAATCTGTCCTGGATTGTTTGTATGTATGTGAGTTTTTATAAGACTTTCATTTCCAACACAAACAATGGAATCACCCTTATCATAGATTTTACTTAAGAAATCATCAGATGTTCCCTTTGGATTTTTTATAAAAAATTCTGTACAGTATGCAAATATGATTTCATCTTCACTGGTGAACTCTTCTAATTCCACTGCAGTTTCAACTATTTGCATTTCTGATTTTTCCTGTTTTATTTCAACTCCTCTGAGTGCTGAAAGAGCTCCTTCAAGCAAAAATACAAGACCTTTTCCTCCTGCATCCACTACATCTGCCTGCTTTAAAACCTTGAGCATTTCAGGTGTGCGCCTTAAAGTGTCCTTTGCTTGTTCAATTAACATTTCCAAAAAAGCATCAGCGTCATCATAATCTGCGTACACTTCCATTGCTTTTTCTGCTGTTTCCCTTGCCACTGTTAAAATAGTTCCTTCAACAGGCCTCATTACAGCCTTGTATGCAGTGTCAGAAGCTGACTTGAACGCTTCAGCTATTACTTTGCAGTCAATTTTTACTGCTCCTGCAAGTCCTTTTGACATGCCTCTGAACAACTGTGATAATATTACTCCTGAGTTCCCTCTTGCTCCCATCAAAGAGCCATTGGCTGCTGCTTCAGCAATATGGACTATTGTGCTTTCAGACAATGAACTTATTTCCTTCATTGCAGATTGAACAGTAAGGTTCATATTTGTGCCTGTGTCTCCGTCAGGAACTGGAAATACGTTCAGGGAGTCCACTATTGCCTTGTTGTTTTCAAGGTTTGCGGCAGCACCTAAAAGCATCTTTTTAAAAGTAATATTATCAATATATTTTATATTCATTTTAGCCTCCTAATTATTTTTGTACTCTGACGCCCTGCACAAAAATATTCACATTATTTACAAAAACACCTGAAAAATTCTCCACGCTGTACTTTATCCTAGAAATAATATTGTCTGCCACCACAGAAATTTTAACTCCGTATTGCAGCACTATATACAAATCTATGTTGATTTTATCTTCTGCGGCAGTTACTTTTATTCCCTTAGTAAGCTGTTCTCTTTTTAAAAGTTCAAAGATTCCTTCAGTTGCATTTTTGGAAGCCATACCTACAACGCCGTAACATTCCATAGCAGCTAACCCGGCAAGAGTAGCAAATACTTGATCATCTATTATTATATTTCCATTTTCATTTGACATATTAACTGACATATTACCCTCCTATATTTTAATTTCTTAAATATTATTTAATTAGCTAGCTTATTATAACCTTTTTATTACAATTTTACAAACAAAATATGGACGAAAACGCTTAGTCCGGGCGATTATAATAAAAATAAGCATTTTTATTATACTAATTTAAATTTAATATTGCAATATTTATATTTTAATGGTAGAATTATAAAGTTAAAATTGTTAAACAGATTCTGTTTAAGCAAATAGATAGATAGTAAATGTTTAGATAAATGGGAGGTGTATAGCATGGCTAAGTTTTGTGAAGTATGCGGAAAAGGATCTATATCAGGAAACAGTATAACACATTCTGATAGAAAAATAAGAAGAACATGGAAACCAAACGTAAGAAGAATTAATGTTGTGGAAAACGGAGTTTCTTCTAAAAAGTTTGTTTGTACAAGATGCATGAGATCTGGAAAAGTACAACGTGCTATATAAGGCAATAATAAATAGTGGCTTACGCCATTATTTTTATTTTTTGCACAATAATAAAATATTCATTAAATCAAAGGAGCTTGAACAGGGTGCTGCCCAATATTATAAGCAGCATTCCAAGAATAAAAAGCCAAATTTTAACCGGCAGAATCTGTACAACAATAATAGCTCCTATTACAGCAATCATAAGTCCAAGAATTTCAGTAAATTTAAATTTAAATTTATTATTAGATGGACAGCATTTGCTTTTGCGTTTGAAATAATTCATAAGTACCTCCGGATATGGATTGGTATGAGCAATTTAAATTCTCAATGCCTTTGTACATTGTATTCAAAGCAATAAAAAAAGATACGCATAAAATTCATTTTTTGCGTATCTTTTTAATTGTCCATTTAATTAATCGATAATCTTTTCTATGCAACTAGAATTCTGCATTTTTAGGAGTTCTAGGGAATGGTATAACGTCTCTTATGTTGCCCATGCCAGTAAGGTACATTATTAGTCTTTCAAATCCAAGACCGTATCCTGCATGCTTAACTCCGCCGTACTTTCTAAGCTCTAAGTACCACCACATGTCTTCCTTCGGCACTCCCATTTCTTCCATTCTTTTTTCCAGCATGTCAAGGCGTTCTTCTCTTTGGGATCCACCAATAAGTTCTCCTATTCCAGGAACAAGAAGGTCCATGGCAGCAACAGTCTTGTCATCTTCATTCATGCGCATATAAAATGCTTTTATTTCCTTTGGATAATTTATTACAAAGACCGGTTTCTTAAATATTACTTCTGATAAATATCTTTCATGTTCTGTCTGGATGTCTGTTCCCCACTGAACGGGATAATCAAAATTGTCATTGTTTTTCATGAGAATTTCAATGGCATCAGTGTAGTCTATTCTTCCGAATTCTGAACTTACAACATTGTCAAGCTTGTCAAGAAGTCCTTTTTCAACAAAACTGTTGAAAAACTCCATTTCTTCCTTAGCATTTTCCAATACATAATTCACAACATACTTAACCATGTCTTCAGCAAGCTGCATGTTGTCACTAAGATCTGCAAAAGCTATTTCAGGCTCAATCATCCAGAATTCAGCAGCATGTCTTGTTGTATTTGAATTTTCTGCTCTGAATGTAGGTCCGAATGTGTACACATTCTTAAATGCCAGTGCAAATATTTCTGCTTCAAGTTGTCCGCTTACTGTAAGGTTTGCTGATTTTCCGAAGAAGTCCTTTGTATAGTCTGTTTTTCCGTCAACCTTTTCAATGTTTTCAAGGTCAAGAGCAGTAACTCTGAACATTTCTCCTGCTCCTTCAGCATCACTTGCTGTTATGATTGGCGGATGAGCGTACACAAATCCTCTCTCGTTAAAAAACTTATGTATTGCAAATGCTGCAAGGCTTCTAACCCTGAAAACTGCAGAAAATGTATTTGTTCTGGGTCTTAAGTGAGCAATGGTTCTCAAGTATTCAAGAGAATGTCTCTTTTTCTGAAGAGGATAGCTTGAATCTGATTCGCCTTCCATAACTATTTCTGTAGCTTTTATTTCAAATGGCTGCTTTGCTTCAGGAGTCATAACAAGTATGCCTTTTACTGAAATTGCGCTGCCTGTAGAATACTTCTTAACTTCTTCGAAATTTTCCAGGTGGCTTTCAAAAACAACCTGCACATTTTTCATATATGTACCGTCATTTAATTCTATAAATCCAAAATTTTTGGAATCTCTTATGGTCCTGATCCATCCTTCAATTTCTATTTCTTTTTCATTGTAATTTTCATAAGATTTGAATAAATCTCTAAAGTCTATTGCCTTCATGAATCCTCCTAGGTTTATATTTTAATCCCTTGAAATAAACAGCAGTGCCGTTCCTCCTTCAAGTATTATTCTTCCATTGTCTGAAATTATTTCATTGCTTACACAAAGTGTAGATCCTCTTTTTACAACCACCCTGTCCAAAGGATACTTGAATCCTTCAAGGGTTAGTCCGTTTATTTCTTCAGTAAGCGGTATAAGAGACACAAAAGTTTCTCTTTTTTTGTCTAGCAGCATATTACAGTTGTCTGAAATTATTTGTATTTTGTTGTTGTTGTCAACTATGATGATGTTTATACCTAATTTATAATATTTCTCAAGCAGCATCATGTTAGCAAGAGAATGGTCAAGTCTTGGTCCGCCTGTGGCTCCAACCAACAGTATATCCCTGAAGCCTTTTTTTACAGCTATTTCAATTGACAATTCCATGTCTGTAAAATCTTTTTCTGCAGGGTATTTCATGATTTCAGAACTTCTTTTATATTTTTCAAGAACATCCCCATGAACGGAATCGAAATCTCCAATGATCAAATCCGGAACGACCTGAAGCTTTTCAGCCTTTTCAAGCCCTCCGTCAGCGCATATGACATAATCAATGTTTATATTTTCAAGAGAAGTTTTGTCAACGTCATCGCCGTTTGCAATAATAAGTGCAACCATTATTTTGACTCCATTATTTTTTTAAACTTCCTTGTTTCTTCAGCGACATCTTTAGCCTTGTAAATTGCCGAGCCAGCCACTATTACATTAACTCCCCAGCTCAACACTTCCTCTAAATTGTTAAGGGTAACGCCGCCGTCAATTTCTATATCCACGTGAAGATTTAATTCATCAATCATTGACTTAAGTTCAAAAAACTTGTATTTCACGTTTTCTATGAGACTTTGTCCGCCAAATCCCGGATTGACGCTCATTATTAGAACCATGTCAACATCTCTTATAATATCTTTTAGAGTGCTTACAGGAGTTGCAGGATTTATTGAAACACCTGCTTTTAATCCGTAGGATTTTATTTTTTGTATTGTTCTGTGAAGATGAATACAAGATTCCTGGTGGACAGTTATTATGTCTGCTCCCGCATTATAAAAATCTTCAATGAAATTGTCCGGACTTTCAATCATGAGATGGACATCAAATGTCAGTTCCGTTGTTTTCCTCAGAGACTTCACAACGTCCGGACCTATTGTTATGTTTGGAACAAAATGTCCGTCCATTACATCTATATGAATATATTCTGCTCCGCCTGCTTCAACAAGCTTTATTTCTTCTCCAAGCTTTGAAAAATCAGCAGACAATATGGATGGTGATAGCTTATTCATGGTACCTCCTAGTAAATTTTTTTAGCCTTTTGTATTTCTTCTAAAAGTCTTCTGTAGTTGGCAAAACGAGTTTCACTTATTTTACCTTCACTGACGGAGTCCTTTATTACACAATTTGGTTCTTTGTTGTGAAGACAATCAGCAAATCTGCAGCCTTCATCAAATTTCTTTATTTCAGGATAATATTCCTTGAGTTCATATTCGCCTATTCCTGACAATTCAAATGAACTGAAGCCGGGAGTGTCAACAACGTATCCTCCAAAGCTAAGTTTGTAAATTTCCGCATGGCGGGTGGTGTGTCTTCCTCTTTTCAGCTTATCGCTTATTTCACCTGTCTTAAGCTGAAAATCAGGCTGGACGGCGTTCATGATTGATGATTTTCCTACACCTGACGGTCCTGAAAAAACACTTAATTTATCCTTTAATATTTCTTTTAATTTTTCAATGGAATTTTCATCCTTCTTGCTTGTAAAAATCACCTTGTAGCCTGTGTTTATAAAAATTTGTTCAAGTTCTATCTTTTTTTCATCATCTGCCAGATCACATTTGTTGAAACAGATAACTGGCTTAAGGTTGTTTATTTCAGCAGCAATCAAAAGTTTGTCTAGAAGAAGAAAGCTGGGTTCGGGATTTGTAACTGCGAAAAATATCAACAGCTGCTCTGCATTTGCAATGGGCGGTCTTTTTATTTCATTGAATCTGTCCTCAATTTCCTCAATATAACCGCTATTTTCATCTTCTTCTGTTATTCTTATCTTGACCCTGTCACCAACCAGGGGTTTTATATTTTTAATCCTGAACAGTCCTCTGGCTCTGCATTCGATTAATTTTTCTCCTGTATCAACGCAGTAGTTTCCACCTACGCCTCTTATAATGATACCATCAATCATAACAGCTCCTATTCAAAATTTATTTCTTTTGTTACATACGGCTCATTATCCATAAAAATTTCATACACCTGTATTCCTGAACCTTTTAGGTTTACAATTATACTCTGCTCTGAAGTTTTAACCTCCTGTGAATAAACAACTTCACGTCCGCCGTCTGTAACTCTCTGAATAACTACAGTTACTTTATCCTTGTCTTTTGGAAGAGCAATAGTCAAAGGATATATTCCTTCATATGTTGGTTCTTCTGTTCCCGGTTCCTGTGTGCCAGGTTCGGTTCCCGGTTCTTCTGTGCCGGGTTCTTCAGCTTTTCCTGAGCTTACGGTCATCCATATTGATGTTCCCTGTTCTACTTCCTGTCCGGCAGTAACACTTTGTCTCATGACCTGGCCTGCTGGTACTTCATCACTTGGCTCTTCAGTGACTTCTCCTACTGCAAGATTGTTCTGTACTATGAGAAGTTTTGCAGTTTCAAGAGCAAGCCCTGCAAGATTTGGCATCTTCACATAAACAACCTTCGGTCCCAAGCTTACAACATAGTCAACTTTATCCTTTGCTTCAGCTGGATTGTTTGCTGTTGGATACTGTTCAATAATCTGACCGGCAGCATATTTGTCTGAATTTTCTTCAGTGACTCTTCCTTCAGAAAGCCCTGCATCAGCAAGTATTATTCCTGCTTCGATTGCATATCTTCCAACAAGGTTTGGAACAGTTATTTCCTTTACACCCATGCTCACAACAACTTCAAGAGGATAATCTTCCTTAAGCTTTGCGCCTTCATCCACACTTTGTTCAATTACTTCACCTTCCTTGAACTCCGTTGAAAATTGTCTGTCAGATACCTTAAACTCCAAGCCTAAGCCTTCTACAATTTGTTTTGCTTCATCTTCATTTCTTCCGATTAAGTTTGGAACGGTTATTTCAGGCACATATAAAAATGCCTTGAAGGCAATTACTCCTCCTATTAAAGCAACAACCAATGCGCTTAAAATTGCAGCCACTGTAATTTTTGTATTTTTGCTTTTTTGTGCTTTATCTTCCATGTCTGTCTTTTTTTCCTTATGTTTATCCTGATTGTCCGTCGAATCGGTTTCTCCGAAAAAGCTTCTGAATGCATTGTCCGACTCTTCGTCTATTATGTCGATGTCAATTACTTTATTTTCATTAATGTCACCTATGACAGGCAAAACCATTGTAGGTGAATCAATTATTTCTTCCTCTGTTTTAACGGATGATGAAATTCCGTTCAATGAATCAAGTTTTCTTATTAATTCATCAGTATTTTGAAATCTGAAGCTCTGGTGCTTTTCGAGGCACTTCATTATTATGTCTTCAAATCCCTTTGATATTTGAAGATTTTTAACTTTCTTTGAAGGAGGTACCGGTTTTTCCTGTATTTGTTTCATTGCAACAGAAATATGATTGTCTGCATCGAAAGGTACAACACCTGTTATCATTTCATACATTACAATGCCCAGTGAATAAATGTCGGATTTGTCATCAACATATCCGCCACGGGCCTGCTCAGGAGAAAAATAATGAACTGAACCGATGACATTTGAAGTGTTGTTTATTGTGGAGCTTGTGGCAGCTCTGGCAATTCCGAAATCAGTTACCTTTGCAATTCCTTCTTCAGTTAAAAGAATGTTGTGAGGCTTTATGTCCCGGTGGACTATGTTGTTTGAATGGGCATGCTTTAACGCTTCAGCAACCTGACGTGAAATTTTCAAACTTTCAGTTTCTGAAAGTCTTCCTTTTTTGTTGATGTATTTTTTCAGGGTTTCTCCCTTTACATACTCCATAACAATATAATAAATATCTCCCTCGATTCCCGTATCATAAATGTTTACAATATTAGGATGAGCCAGACTTGCTGCTGAAAGTGATTCCTGTTTGAACTTTGCAACAAAATCAGGGTCTGATATGAGTTCGTCCCTAAGTATTTTAATGGCTACAAAGCGATTTAAGACATTGCATCTTGCCTTATAAACATTAGACATTCCTCCGCCGCCTATTTTTTCTATAATTTCATATCTATTTCCTAATATTCTACCTATCATAAGCTTCACCTCTAGTGATATTGTCAACAATAATTATGGTAATATTATCAGTTCCTCCATTATCGTTGGCCATTTTTATCAGTTTCTGCACGCTTGAAGAAGAGCCGTACTCCATTATGGTTTCAAGAATCTTTTCGTCTGACAAATGAGTTGTCAGACCGTCGGTGCACAATAAAATCACATCATTTTCAAAAATTTCTATTTCAAATATATCTGCCTGTACAGTTTCTTCGCTGCCTACAGCTCTTGTAATAACATTCCTTTTGGGATGATGCTTTGCTTCTCCCTTTGTTATTTTACCATCCTTCAAAAGTTCGTTCACATATGTGTGATCGTCTGTGAGCTGAGTAATTTCATTGCCTCTTATTACATATGCTCTGCTGTCTCCAACATTTCCTATGTACGCAATGTTCATTTCAAAATCTATAACAGCCATGGTAACAGTAGTTCCCATTCCGTTGCACTCATCTTTCACAAGGGCTTCTTTTCTTATTTTAGTATTTGCTTCTTCCACGCTTTTCATTATAAATGACGGCGGAAGAAAATTTTCTTTTTCACAGTCCTGTTTGAAGCATTCTCTTATGGTGTCAATGGCTATTGAGCTTGCTACTTCCCCAGCCTTGTGTCCGCCCATGCCGTCAGCAACAGCATAAAGGTTATACCTATTTGTTTCTTCAACTATTAAATTGTCTTCATTGTTTTCCCTCTTTAATCCCTTGTTCGTTTCATAGTACACCTTCATAAGGCACCTCATATTTTTAAAAAATTATTTCTGAGCTGACCGCATGCAGCATTGATGTCGCTACCAAGTTCTCTTCTAACTGTGGCATTTATTCCGTTTTCTGTCAGCAATTTTTTAAATTTTTCTATATTTAGATTTTCAGAAGGCTTTATGTCGGCCTCCTTCACATAGTTACATGGTATTAAATTAACATTTGCAAGCTTGTTTTTCAAAAGATGAGAAAGCATCATTGCATCTTCAGGAGAATCATTGAAGCCTTTAATCATTATATATTCAAATGTAAGTCTTCTTCCTGTGGAATTAATGTAGTGGTCGCAGGCTTTCATAAGCTCGGGAAGTTTGTACTTCTTTGCTGTTGGAAGTATTTCCTCTCTTTTTTCCTGAGAAGGAGCATGTAGTGATATGGCTAATGTGATTGGTATATCTTCATCCGCAAGCTTATAAATATTTGGTACTATACCGCAGGTTGAAAGAGTAATTTTCCTCATGGAGATATTTTGACCTCTTTCATCATTTATAAGTTTTAAAAATCTTATTACATTGTCATAATTGTCCAGAGGTTCTCCGGAGCCCATTATTACAACATTTGATATTTTTTCCCCTGTATCTTCCTGAATAAGATATATTTGTCTGAGCATTTCGGCTGCAGTGAGATTTCTTAAAAATCCGTTTTTTGTAGATGCACAAAAATGACAGCCCATTTTGCATCCCACCTGGGATGAAATGCATGCGGTGTTTCCAAACTTGTATTTCAAATACACGCTTTCGACCACATTGCCGTCCTCAAACATAATAACATATTTTTTTGTTTCATCCAGCTTGGACTCAAGCTTCAATTCTATTGTTGATTTTGTAAATTCATATTTTTTTGCAAGCTCTTCTTTTGTCTTCTTGCTTACATTTGACATTTTGTCGAAAGAGTCAACAGTCTTTTCATGTATCCAGTCAAAAATCTGTTTGGCTTTAAATTTCGGCTCACCAAGTTCTGTCATTGCCTTTTCCAGTTCTTCAAAGCTTAACTCATCTATTTTTATCATATATTTACCTTCTTGTTTAATCTCGTACAGTTGCCCAAATTATATCATAACCTTTTAATTTTCGCAATAAAAAAGCCGTCCATACCATGAACGTGTGAATATATTTCTATGTATCCTTTTTTTGCATCAGGAAAGTCATTTATTCTGTCTGAAAAATCTTCCAGTGCAAAATCTTTGTTATGCTTTAAAAATTCCATAACAATGTCGAGATTTTCTTCCTTGTTTGTTGTGCATGTGGAATACACCATCATTCCACCCCTTTTCAGGTATTTAGCAGCATTTTCAAGTATTTTTAACTGTATTTTTGAAATTTCTTTTATTTCAGCTTCTGTCCTGTTGTACTTGATTTCAGGTTTTCGTCTTATTATTCCAAGTCCTGAACAAGGTACATCGGCAATTATGAAATCAGCCTTTTCAATCAATGTCTCATCAGTAACTGTGGCATCATATGCTTCAGCTTTTATATTGTTTATTCCAAGCCTTTGTTTTTCTTTTTCAATGAGTGAAAGTTTTCCCGGATAAATGTCCCTGCTTAAGATTTTCCCTGTGTTGTTCATAATTTCTGAAGCGTTTAAAGATTTGCCTCCAGGAGCTGCACACATGTCTATAACAAAGCTGTCTTCAGCCGGATTTAATATTTGTCCGGCCAGCATGGAACTTTCGCTTTGTATGGAAAAAAGACCTTTTTTGTATTCTTCGGTCTTGTCTGTTTCAATAGGATTTAAAATTCGTATTCCTTTATGAGCATATTTGCATTTTTCTGCAATTATCCCTTTTTCATTGAAAATTTTCAAAAGTTCATCTCTTGAAACTTTCATGTTGTTCACTCTTATTTCAAGGGGAGCTTCAGCATTGTTTAAAGATAAAACTTCTTCGATTTTGTCCTTTCCAAACTGCAGCTGCCACCTTTTTATCAGTTCAGTGGGGTATGAATATTTTACGCTTAAATATTCTTCCCCTGGTAAATGTTCCATTTTTTCAAGCAGTTCTTTTTTTTGTCTTAATATGTTTCTTAATACACCATTCACAAATTTTGATGCCCTTATGTTTCCCTTGTCCTTAATGTACTGCACTGATTCGCTCACAACCATGTTTTCATAAGAGTTGTCGAGGAAAAACATCTGATATACAGCAAGGCGAAGCACAACAAGAACATCTGTCTCCATTTTTTTTGTCTTGGTGTTTGACATTTGATTTATTATCCAGTCGATAAACATCAAATGTTCTACAACACCAAGTACAGATTTCCTGTAAAGAGCCTGATGCCTTAAATCTATATTTCTTATGTCATTGCTTATTACAATGTTTGAATAGGATTTATCCTTGAATATTTTTTTTAATGTTTCTACAACCTTTATTCTGTAGCTGTCCATATGTACCTCGGTAGCTTATTTAAATTTATCATTTGAGAATCACATTTTCCGGAAAATTGTTTCCCCTTAAATATGCTTCAACTTCCACCTTATTTTTACCCGGCATCTGAATTTCCTTAATAATAAGTGTTCCAGTCTTGCATGATACGTAAATTCCATCCTTTTGAACCTTCTCAACATATCCGGGTTCATGTCGGGTTTCTTCATCATTGAAATCAGAGCCATACACTTTAACAAATTTGCCATCAAGACTGAAAAATGCAGTTGGCCACGGAGAAAGTCCCCGGATTAAATTATGTATATTTTCTGCGCTGTCATGCCAATTGATTCTTTGAGTTTCTTTGTTAAGCATTGGAGCGTATGTTGAAAGAGTTTCATCCTGTTTTGTTCTTGTTATTGAATTGTCTTGTATTTTATTAAGAGTTTTTATAAGAAGCTGTGCTCCCCTTTCCATGAGAATGTCGTGAAGCTGTCCTACGTTCATATATCTGTCAACTTCAATTTCATCCTTAAGAAGCATGTCGCCTGTATCAAGTCCAACATCCATCATCATTGTTGTGACACCTGCGTGCTTATGGCCGTTTATGAGTGCCCAGTTTAATGGAGCCGCGCCTCTTAATTTAGGAAGAATTGATGCATGGACGTTGATGCAGCCAAATTTAGGCATGTCAAGAATTTCCTTGCTTAATAACTGTCCGTAAGCAACAACAACAATGACTTCTGCATCACAAGACCTCAAAACCCCTATATTTTCACTTTTTTTGATTTTATCCGGCTGAAAAACATTTAGCCCTAACTGTTCTGCTTTTTCCTTAACAGCTGATTTTTTTAATTTTTTCCCTCTTCCTGACGGTTTGTCTGGCTGGGTCACAACAAGTTTTATTTCATGACCGCTTTCGTGAAGCTTCGTCAGTGTCGGAACTGCAAAATCAGGTGTTCCCATAAATATAACTTTCATATTATCACCTATTTTTCTGTTCTGTCAATGAATAACACGCCGTCAAGGTGATCAATTTCATGACATATTGCTCTTGCTAAAAGCCCTTCAGCTTCAACTGTTACTTCATTGCCATCTTCATCTGTGTATACTGCAGTAACATTCATAGGTCTTTTTACCATTCCCTTTGTTTCCGGTACACTGAGACACCCTTCTTGATCGGTTTGTTCTCCTGAAGATTTTAAAATCTTTGGATTTATCATTTTGTAAATGTTACCGTCATCAACGTCTATAGTTACCACTCTTTTCAAAATCCCTACCTGTGGAGCAGCAAGTCCCACACCGTCATTTTCATACATTGTATCAATCATGTCATTAAGAAGCATCTTTATTTTATTGTCAATGACACTTACTTCTCTGCTTCTTTTTCTTAATATTTCGTCTCCGTTAAATCTTAAATTTCTTAAAGCCATATTTCCTCCTATACTGTATCAGTGTTAATGTTGATGCTTATTTTTATATTTTCAATGTCTTTGTCCAAGTAAACAGTTCGCATGATGTCTTTTACATCCTGCAGACTGCGTCTTGAAACCTTCAGGAACAAGTTTATCCTGTACTCATCATTTACTTTGTAAATAGAATGTGGTATTGGTCTGTACAACAATACCATCCTTTCCTTTACCATGTCTTTAACTTTTATTTGCAGCTCATAATATTTTTCATTGGCAGTATCAACTGCAAGTTTTTCATTTTTTGAAATCACACATATATTTATTATATTTATAAATGGAGGAAAAGCAAATTCTTTTCTTAAGCGCAATTCTTCCTTCATAAACATTTCATAATCGTTTTTTTTCGCAGCATTGATTATATAATTTTCCGGCTCATATGTCTGAATGAACACCTTTCCCTTTTTGTTACCTCTGCCGGCCCTTCCGCTCACCTGAGTTATGAGTTGGAATGTTTTTTCGCTTGAATTGTAAAATGGAAGGTTTAAAAGAGCATCTGCCGACAAAACTCCAACAGTTGTAACTTCCGGAAAATCGAATCCCTTTGCAAGCATTTGAGTTCCAATCAGTATATCAATTTTTCCATCTTTGAAATCATTGTATATGTTTTCGTAGCTAAACTTTCCTGACATGGAATCCACGTCCATCCTGGCTGTATTGGCTTTTGGAAACAGTTTTTTCACAAGGTTTTCAACCTGCTGAGTTCCGGCGCTGAACTGCTCTATTTTATCGCTGCCGCACTTGGGACATGTATATGACATTATTCTTGTCCTGCCGCAGTAATGACATTTAAGAACATTTCCCTTAATATGGTATGTCATGGAAACATCACAGTGGTCACATTTTGCCACGTATCCGCATTTTTTACAGGAAACAAATCCCGAATATCCTCTTTTGTTTAGGAATAAAATAACCTGTTCCTTTTTTCCTAAGGATAACCTTATGCTTTCATAAAGTTTTTCACTTATGATAGTGTTGTTTCCTTTATCAAGTTCCTTTGACATGTCAATTATTTTAACATCAGGCATTTCACTGTTCTTGGCTCTTTGATTAAGTTCAAGAAGCTCAACTTGATTTTTTAGTACCATTGAGTATGTGTTTAGAGAAGGAGTAGCAGAGCCAAGCACTACTTTCGCGTTTAAAATAACAGACATCCTTATGGCAACTTCTATTGTATCGTATTTTGGAGTTGTGCTTGACACATAGCTGTCTTCATGTTCCTCATCTATTATTATAACCCCTAAATCTTTAACGGGAGCAAATATTGCAGATCTTGCACCTATTATAACATCAACTTCCTTGTTGTATACCTTGTTCCACTGAATAAATTTTTCTTTTTTACCAAGTTTGCTGTGAAAAACCGCAATCTTATTGCCGAATCTTTTTTTAAAGCGTTCGATTGTCTGTACTGTGAGAGAAATTTCAGGTACAAGCACAATTGATTGTTTGTTTTGTTTTCTGTAATACTCTATGACATTCATGTAAACTTCGGTTTTTCCGCTTCCAGTTACTCCATGGAGAAGAAAAACATTATTTTTGGAATTTAATATGTCTTCACAGGCATATCTTTGCTCTTCATTAAGCATGAGAGCTTCTTCCTTTTTTGTTTCTTCTTCCTCTTCGTACAAAACAAGGTCTTGAGTTAAAATTTCTTTTTTAAGGAGGTTGTTTATTACTGCTGGAGATACATCCAATTCATTTATTATTTTTTTGATATTGACTTTTTTGTTTTGTTTCAGGTAATTTATTATTTTAATCTGGCTGGGTGTTTTGTTTATGTCATATTCATCTATGGGCTTATGTTCCCTGAGGCTTAACAGCTTTTCATAGGATCTTTTCCCACTTTGCTGCTCACTGCTTGTCATGTCTATTATGTTTTTATCCTTCAGGCTGTCAAGAAGTGCGTAAATGTCTTTTCCTGCATAATTTTTTTTCAGTTTCTCAAGTTCAATTGATCCATTTTTAATTATTTCAAGCAGTGACTTTTCTTTTTCGCTCAATGATATTTCAGCGAACAATTCTTCTTTTGCACTGATTAAAATGCTGTGCTCGTACTTAATCATGGATGGTATCATGAGTTTTACGGCATCAGAATACTTGCACACATATCTTTCTCTTATCCATGATATAAGCTTTATCATCTCTAAAGACACCACCGGCATATCATCTATTACATCAATAATGCTTTTGATTTTATTGTCCGGAATGTCCCATGATGATGACACTGAAACTATTAGACCATCAATAATATGCCTGTTTCTTCCGAAATTGACAGTAGCTCTTTTTCCTGGCTGGACTTTTTCTTCAAATTCAGCCGGAACACCGTAGGTGTATAGCTGATCCGTGCTTTTTGAATTGTTGTTTAAAATTAGCTGCACACAAATATTATACATGTTACCCCCGATATCAGATATACAGAAAAAAATCAGTCAACAGACTGATTATATTTATTGTTCATCTTCCTCTTGTATATCTAATTCTTCATTTGAATCTTCAGATTCTGAATTTTCTAATTCTAAAGCTTCTTTTTCTTCTTGTTCTTTTTTAAACTGATCATAATTGTAAATTGCATCAAACTGATGGTCATAAAACTCTTCTATGGCAATTCCCACCGGTTTATTTGTAGGAGTTTTAATGAGAATATCAGAACCGTCAATTATCTGTCTTGCTCTTTTTGAAATAATTGTTACAAGTGAATAGCTGCTGTCAACCATGTCATTTAGTTTATCTATGGAAATTTTTTTCATATTATACCTCTCTTATTTTGTTTATTATTGCTTTCTTTCTTACAGCACGGTTTTTTTCCGCAAATATGATGTGCTTTATTTTATCAACTGCAGTCTCAACCTCATCGTTTACAACCACATAGTCATATTCGAAAGCATAGTTAAGCTCATCGTAAGCGCACTGCATTCTTTTCATTATAACTTCCTTTGAGTCAGTTCCTCTGTTTTCTATTCTCTTGTTGAGTTCTGACAAAGAAGGCGGCAGGATGAAAATGAAGACGCCCTTTGGATAGTTTTTCTTGACCTGCAATGCTCCTTGAATATCTATTTCAAGAATTATATCATTTCCTTCCTCAAGCTGTCTGAATACTTCGCTCTTGGGAGTTCCGTAATAATTCCCGTACACTTTAGCATATTCGAGAAATTCATTATTATTTATTCTTTTTATAAAATCTTCTTCATTTATAAAAAAATAGCTTATTCCTTCTTCTTCACCTTCTCTTGGTTTTCTTGTAGTAGCCGACACCGAGACTTTTAAATCCTTGAATTCTTCCTTAAGCCTTGAGCAGATAGTTCCCTTGCCTGCACCTGAAGGTCCTGATATCACCACTAATAATCCGTCGTCCATTGTACACCTCTGTTACTTTATATTGTGGTTGTTGTTATCAAACCTCTGAGCCATTGTGTCAGGCTGAATAGCTGACAAAATAACATATTCGCAGTCTGTTATTATTACAGCCCTTGTTTTTCTTCCATATGTTGCATCAATTAGTTTTCCTTTTTCCCTTGTTTCCTGTATAACACGCTTTATAGGTGCTGACTCGGGACTAACAATTGCAATAATTCTATTTGACAATGCTATATTACCAAATCCTATGTTAATAGTATTATTTGACATATTATCTCCTATTCTATGTTTTGTATTTGTTCTCTGACTTTTTCCAGAAGGTTTTTTATTTCAATAACCATTTGAATTATATCCAGGTTTCCGATCTTAGAACCTATGGTGTTTATTTCTCTGTTTGCTTCCTGAATAATAAAATCAAGTTTTCTTCCTACAGACCCACCTGTTCTAAGAGCTGCATCAAGCTGAGACATGTGAGATTTAAATCTTACTATTTCTTCGTTTATATCGCTTTTATCCGCATATATGACTATTTCATTGTATAATCTGTTTTCATCCAATTCATAGGTGCTTCCCAGAAGTTCCTTTATTCTTGCTTCAAACTTTGTTTTGTAGTCCTGTACAATTGTTCCCGAATTCTTGGCGATTTCATCCATGAGCTCAAGAATTTTTGCCATGCTTGACCTAATATCGCCTTCCAGCTGTTCACCTTCAATAAGCCTCATTGCAATAAGATTCTTAACAGCATTGTTCATGGCAGCTTCAACACATATGCGAAGCTCTTCTTCGTCTTGAGTGTCTTCCTTAGCCACAAGTACATCCTGGAATTTTATTATTGTATCAAGGGATGCACTGCTTGTAATATTCAGTTCATTTCTGATTTCATCAATGGCGTCTTTATACTGTTTTGCCAGGCACATATTCGGAACTATGACAGTATCTGATTCACTTATGTAGTCAATATTGATATATACGTCTATTCTACCCCTTTGCACTCCGTTTTTCAAGATTTTTCTGATATTATCTTCAAAAAAGCGCAAATGTCTTGGTGTTTTAATGTTTATATCGCAATATCTGTTGTTGATTGTCTTTATTTCAGCAGTGATGCTTCTTTTGCCGTCATTGTGTTCGCCTTTGCCGTAACCGGTCATACTTATTATATTAGCCATTTTAATCTCCAATATTTTTATTTATAAGTGCATATTTATTATTAAAGCCGCAGAGCGACTTTCTTATTTATTCCTATTATAACATCAAAATGCAAATAGTAAACAAAAAATAAATAATTTCCATGACATAATAAGCTTTTTGCTGTACAATACTAATATTAATGAAGAATTAACAATGAATAATTAATAATTTTGGTTAATTTAAGCTTCGCTTAAATTTTCATTTAATTCATAATTCTTAACTCTTAATTATTAATTGATAGGAGGGTAATATGTCTTTAGACGGTATTTTTTTACATAGCATACATAATGAACTTAACAATAAATTACTAGGTGCAAGGGTTGATAAAATTTACCAGCCTGATAAAAATGAAATAATAATTTCCCTAAGAAACAGTGGAGAAAATTATAAACTGCTTTTGACTGCCGCAAGCAGCAGTCCCCGAATTCATCTCACTGACGTTACTAGGAAAAATCCCGAGCAGCCTCCCATGTTTTGCATGCTACTTAGAAAACATCTCACAGGTGCTCACATAACGGAAGTAAGTCAGATCAATATGGACAGAATACTTGAAATTTCTTTTGAGTGTAAGGATGAGCTTGACACAACTGTGCATAAATCATTGATTATTGAAATAATGGGAAAACATAGCAACATAATATTCATAAATAAAAACTCAAGGATTATAATCGACTCCATAAAAAGAGTTGCAGAAAATGTTAGCAGCGTAAGGCAGGTTTATCCGGGACTTGTGTACGTCACTCCCCCTGCTGATAAAACAAATCCACTTGAGACAGACAAAGAAAAGTTTTACGAAGAAGTTAGCAGTTCTTTTAAAGGTATGTACGTCTATGACTTTTTTTATAAAAATTTCTTAGGAATGAGTCCTTTCATAAGCAAGGAAATCTGTTTTTTGGCAAAAATCAATGAAAGCACCTATATGGGAGAAGTCTCTGAACTTCAAAAAGAAAGATTATGGGCTGCATTTGACAGTGTATTTGAAAAGACTAAAAAAGGCGAATATACTTTCAATGTATTTTTTGATGAAAAAAAGCAATTGTTTGACTTTTACTGTCTTGACGTAGAATATCTTAATTCCATGGACAAAAAAAACTATGCATCGCCGGGCAACATGCTTGATGATTATTATTTCGAACAGGATAACAAGAATAAAATTAATCAGAAAGTTTCAAGCCTCCTGAAAAGTCTAAACACAAAAATAGACAGAGACAAAAAAAAGGTTGAAAAACAGAGAAATGAGCTGTTAAATGCTGAAGACCGTGACAAATACAGGGTATACGGAGAACTTATAATAGCAAACCTTCACATGACACCTGAAAATCACAAGCTGAAAGTTGTAAATTACTACGACCCGGAAATGAAGGAAATTACAATTCCCCTGGATCCGAAACTTAACCTGAACCAAAACAGCCAGAAATTTTTCAAAAGGTACAATAAGCTGAAAAATGCTGAAGAAGAGCTGCAGAAATTTATTGAAACTTCGCTGTCAGAAATTAAGTACCTTGAAAACATATTGTATTCAATTGAATCCTGTGAAACAACAGAGGATTTAGACGACATATACACCGAACTTATTGCTGAAGGTTTTATGAAGAAAAAGGGAAAAATAAAGAAATCAAAAGAATACAAGACAGAATTTACAACATATGTTTCATCAAAAGGACATGAAATAATTGTTGGAAAAAATAACATTCAAAACGATATGCTCACATTTAAAATAGGAAAAAAGGAAGATTACTGGTTCCACGCAAAAGACATGCCCGGTTCTCACGTAATAATAAAAACAAACGGTGATGAACTTGAAGATGATGAATATGTGGAAGCTGCAAAGGTTGCTGCATTTTACAGCAAAGGCAAAAATTCTGGTTTTGTAGAAGTTGACTACACAAAAAAGTCAAACGTCAAAAAACCTGCCGGAGCAAAGCCAGGCTTTGTAATATATGACACAAACTACTCCATGCTTGTGGAGCCTGATATTTCAGGGATAAACTTAAAACAATAAAAAACTGCCAAGGATTTTCATTTTCCTTGGCAGTTTTTACTCTTTCAATAAAAATATTCTTTTACAGCAACATACATTATTGCTTCTATAACAACGTAAATAATCCATGCGCCCAGTAAAAACAGTCTGTTTACATACAATCCTGCCCACAATGACAATATCATGAGAACCTGAAGCACCGTGTTGTTTTTTTCTTCGTGTTCCTGAGGAAACTTATATTTTTTTGTAAGTGCAAACAAAATTTGCGTTACCACAATTGCAGCAAGTGAATATACGGCATAGTCTACATCATCAAAAAAAATGAAAAAGTTTAAGGCTCCTATTAGCAGGACGTTCACCCACATTTTGACTACATAAAAATATTTGTACATACTCTCTCCATGATGATTATATCATTAAAATTATTCGTTAATGAGCACCTGGCTTGTTCCGTCTGTTTCTTCAAGATGAACACTAATTCTTTCGCTTCTTGATGTTGGAACATTTTTGCCGATGAAATCAGCACGTATTGGAAGCTCTCTATGGCCTCTGTCTATTAAAACTGCCAGCTCAACATTCTTTGGTCTTCCCCTGTCAACTATGGCATCAAGTGCAGCCCTCACGGTTCTTCCTGTATAAAGAACGTCATCAACAAGGACCACAGTCTTGTCTTTTATGTCAAAATCAAAACTTTTTACAGACATGGGAGCCATATCGTCCTTTTCTACGTCATCTCTGTAATATGTTATGTCCAGCGGAAAAACAGGAACCTTTGAGCCTTCAATTTCTTCTATTTTTTTTGCAAATCTTAAAGACAAAGGCCATCCCCTGGTTTTAATTCCAACAAGCACAACATTGTCAACGCCTTTATTTTTTTCTATAATTTCATGGGCAATTCTAAAAACGGCTCTTTCTATAGCTTTTTCATCCATTATCAAAGCTTTTGCTTTCATTGAATTTTCCTCTCTGATACTATTCTATTATTTTTAAAACTCTTTGGAAATATTCAGGAAGTTCTGAATCAAACTCCATGTATTCTCCAGTTGTGGGATGTATGAAGCCCACTGTCTTTGAATGCAGAAGCTGGCCTTCTAAACCGAACTTATTTAATTTGCTTCCGTATACATCGTCCCCTACTACTGCATGGCCAATGTACTTCATGTGCACCCTTATTTGATGAGTTCTTCCGGTTTCAAGTTTCAGTTTTAAAAGGGTGTACTTGCCGTATCTTTTCACAACCTGGTAGTTTGTCACAGCATTTTTGCTGTTTTTCGTTGTGACCGCTCTTTTTTTTCTGTCCTTCTCGCTTCTTCCAAGAGGAGCATCAACTTTCCCAACATCATCCTTGACATTTCCTTCAACCAACGCATAATAAATTCTGTTGATTGAATGTTCTTTTAAACAAGCAGCAAGAAAATTGTGGGACTTGTCATTCTTCGCCACAAGCATGAGGCCTGAAGTGTTCTTGTCAAGGCGGTGCACTATGCCCGGGCGCATGACTCCATTTATGGAAGAAAGATCTTTCAGATGATACATGAGACCGTTGACCAATGTTCCTCCATAGTGCCCTGCAGCAGGATGAACAACCATTCCTTGCGGCTTGTTTATTACTGCAAGGTCGTTGTCTTCATAAACTATGTGGATGTCGATGTTTTCTGCCTTCACGTCAAGAAGTTCAGGTTCCGGTATTATTATTTTAATAACATCATTTATTTTAATCTTGTAATTTGACTTAATAAGTTTTTCGTTAACTGTTACCCTGCCATCAGCAATTAGCTTCTGCACTGAATTTCTTGACATGTCTTCAAGTGACATAGAAATATATACATCTATTCTTTCACCATTTTTATTTGCCACAATCACTGTTTCATTTTCATCTTCTTCGGACAATTCATCAAAATCATCAATGAAAAATTTGCTGTCATCCATTAATATCACTCTTTTCAAATTTGTTAAAAAGAATCAATATAATCATTAAAATAGTTCCGCACACAACAAAGCTGTCAGCAATGTTGAATATTGGAAAATTGTAAAAACTTCCGAATCTCACATCTATAAAATCAACCACGTATCCAAGCCTCAGCCTGTCGATGAAATTTCCTATTGCTCCTCCGGCAATCATGGAAATTGAAAGCCTTGACACAGGTGTCAAATTCTTTGCCATAAAAAACATGTAACCTAAAATAATCAGCATCACAACAGTTGCTATTATAAAAAACCACAGCTGGTTTTGCAGTATGCTGAAAGCTGCTCCTTTGTTTTCCGCGTATGTAAATCTTAGAAAATTTCCTATTAATTTGATGGATTCTCCGTCTTTAAGTTGATTTACAGCCCAAAGCTTTGCAAGCTGATCTGAAACTATGGAAAACAAAAATATAATTCCTGATAAAATATTCATATGTACCTCTTCTTAAACATAATGCTTAACTTCTATTTTATATTTGCCGCTTTTGGTGACACCGGACAGTTTGGAAATTTTAAAGCGGCCAAACTTGCTTATGGAAATCATATCACCGTCTTTTACTTCCTGAGAGATTTTGTCTTCTTCTCTAAAGTTGATCTTTACTGCTCCTCCTCTTACCATGCTTGCTGCCTCTTCCCTGGATTTATTGGCAAGGTGCTTCACAATGCTGTCAAGGCGCATGGATGAGCTTGTGATGTTTAAAATCACATGTTCCTGTTCTTTAAACAACGTGTTTTCAAGTTTTATTTTTTCTGTTTCAATTTTATTGTGCCCTATCATATCCATGTTATAAATAATGTAGTCGGCAATGTCACTATTAACAACAACATCAGCAAAATCCTCATAAACAAAAATATCACCTGTTTTGTTTCTGTCTATTCCCAGTGACATTATGGAACCCAGATAATCTTTGTGGTTTAATTTCTTGAACTTAGACTTGTTCCTGATGCGAATTGTTGTTATGTAATCATCCTCATTTATTTCCTCAATATAATCAGGGTATAAAATGAAAACTTTCCTCTCACAGTGTTCAGATGAGGGGAAAAGTTCAAATTTAACGTCAAAATTTCTTATAATCGGACTGCAAAGCTCTGCAACATAAGGATTTGTAAATTCTGTAACACAAGTAATATAATTTTTGCTCAACTGCAAAGCTTTGTCAGCTATTTTTTTCACAGTGTTTTTTGTTTCATCATCTTTTATAAAATCATAATATTTTTCAAAATCTTTCATCTCGCACCTTATAAGGCATAAACCAAATTCTGTAACAAATTTATTAATAAAAATGCCAGTATAGGAGAAAAATCAATCATTCCCATGCCTAATCCAAGTTTATCTAAAATTGCTCTGCAAGGAGCCATTATGGGCTCGGTCATTTGATAGATAAAGTTGGAAACCTTTGAGTATTGTAGGGTTGGGAAAAATGAAAGCAGTACTCTGACTAGTATTAAAGAATCTATAATTCTCAATAGTATGCCAAGAGCCAATTTAATAGTGTACATAAGCGCTCCTTAATTATTTGTAATTAAAATTCCTTTCAAATCTGTCGCTAAGTCTTCCGTCAATTTGAACATTGTTAGGAGCTATAACGAAAATGCCGTTTGATATTTTTTGAATACTTGCTTCAAGTGCATATACAGCACCTTTGATGAATTCGAATACTTGTTTCTGATTTTCCAGTTCCATTCCTTCGATGTTCAAGACTACAACTTTTCTGTTTTTCAGTTCGTCAACAGCCTTAGTGCAATCTTCGTACTTTTGAGGCTCACAAATGAAGACTTTCATGTCAGTGTTAGAATGAACCTTAATTACATTGTTTTTCTTTGTATAAGTTTCCATCCTGTCATTTTTGCTGCTCTCGAATTTACCTTCAGCAACAATTTCCTCCTCTTCATAATCATCTTCCAAATCATTGATGCCGATAAAATCCTTTACTTTGTCCATTACTCCCATTTACTTATCCTCCTTGTATATTCGTTTGCCAAATACAGCCGTACCAATTCTGACTATATTTGATCCTTCTTCTATTGCTATTTCAAAATCATTTGTCATGCCCATGGAAAGATACTTCATTTGGGTGTTCTTGAGGTTCATAGAAGAAATTTTATCAAATATTTCCTTCATCTTCTTGAAAACCCACCTTACATCTTCGGGATTCTCGCAGTAAGGTGCCACCGTCATGAGTCCCATAACCTTTATATTTTCAAATTGCTCCATGGAGCTGACAAATTCGTAAACTGAGATTTCGTTTATTCCAAACTTGCTTTCTTCTTCACCTATGTTAAGCTCAATAAGTATGTTTGAAATTATGTTGTGCTGGGAAGCCCTTTTGTTGATTTCAGCAGCCAGTTCAATACTCTCTACTGAATGAATGAACTCTACTTTGTCTATTATGTATTTAACTTTGTTTTTTTGCAGATGTCCTATCATGTGCCATTTCACTTGAAGGTCCTGAAGTTCATCATACTTGTTCATGATTTCCTGAACTCTGTTTTCCCCGAGGTTTTCAAGCCCCCCCATAACAGCTTCTCTTGCTCTTGAACCATCCACAGTCTTAGACACCGCTATTATTGTTATGTCTTCAGGATTTCTCCCGCATCTTAAGGCTGCTTCATTTTTTCTTTTTATTATTTCGTCAATATTTTCCTTTATGCTCACTTTATCCTCCTATTCTGCAATCTGACCTTCATAAACCTTGTCAGGTTCAAGTATCACCTTGTCGAAAGTCTTAATTGTGGAGTAACTTTTATCATTTATGTTTATTATTCTTCTCTCATTTTCCCCTGAATATTCTCCGCTGGAAACTATTGTGACGTCACCGTTTTTTCCAAGTATTTCAACCGGGAAAAATTTAATTATGTTGCTGGCATCTTCCACGTAAACTCCGTCCAGGCCATCCTTCTTTGTCAGGGCAGCTGAACTAATTTTAAGTCCATCATGTATATCGGTTATAATTTGCAGATTTACATACCGTTTATCATATATTTTATAAAAATAATCGTCAAAATACAAAATAAGCACTGAACTTTCGCTTCCGTAATTAATTTTTTTAATATAACCCCATACTTCATGGTCAGAACCATCTGATAGAACCCTTATCTTAACGTACTTGTTTTCTTCAAACATCTTTGCTTTTTCGTTATCAACGGTTACTGCTATGTAGTACTCAAAATTTCTAATTATTTTATAAATTTTCTCATCCATTGCAACAGTTTCACTCTGGCTTTTGTCGGAAATAGTATAATCTTGTTCTTTTGTACCGCTTGGAGTGATGTTTAAAACATCCTGAAATTTATACACGTCTTCCAAACCGTCTATTTTATATGTGATTATTCCGGCCATGCCGGAATAGTAAGGAACCTTGTTAGTGGATACGCTGCCCATAAGGTTTTTTTTCATGTCTTCAAGCTGCTTTACATCATATTGTTCATATTCTCCGCCGGAATAAGTTTCTATGCTGTTATTATCTACTTGTCCAACAATATTATACATTGCATCCAGATCATTGTTTAAGATACTTGCTTGAATTTCTGTTTCATATGAAGAAAGAGCTTCATTTGACAATGCTTTTTCAGATGAATCAGTGTTATCTTTGCTTTTTTTCAAATCAATGGCAGTTTGTACTTCTTCGATTTGCTTATTTATCTGGGCAGAGTTTGTGTCCGTGTTAAGATCTGCCACAAGCTGCCCTTCTTTTATTTTTGTTCCGTCATCAAAATAATATGTGACACTGCCATCAAGTGAGGCAGCATACACTTCTTCATCTTTTACCACTATTCCGGAAGATTCGATTACGTCTTCCAGATTGCCGTCTTCCGCAACCATTATGTCAACTGAACCGTTAATATTTTTAAATATATATATAACCAGGCAAACTGTTGCGAAAGAAAAGAAGAAATTTTTCAACCCAAAGTTTTTTCTTGCCATTTTCAAGCCCCAAATTTTTTATGTACTGATCATAACAATCAGCCTGACTTTTAATTACTGATTTTAATTGTTGCTGCATTTATGTGCTGCAATTCATAAAAAAGCCTTTATATGCCATAAATACATTATAGCACGAATTTCATTGTTTTTGCAAGTTATATATGCATGTTTGACAATTAATATTACAATATTTATTGACAAATTTCAATATATATGACATTTTTATATATTTTGCTACAAAAATTAAAAATCAAAAAAATGGGGTCTCCCCCATTTAAATTATTAAAAATATTATACTTCCGGAACCGTCATTGACAATCTTTTCAATTGTCTTTTTAAGTTTCTTCCTTGCATTCTCAGGCATTGCAGTAAGTTTTGATTCAAGCTGCTCATCCACAAGGCTGTATAGTGTCTTCCCGAATATTTCAGCATCCCATATGCACTGTGGATTGTCTTTCATTTGTTCCATCAGATGATTCATAAGATCTTCACTTTGTGCTTTGCTTCCTATGACAGGCGAAACCTCAGTATTTATGCCCGCATTGAAAATATGAAGCGAAGGTGCCTGAGCCTTGATTTTAATTCCATACCTGCTGCCTTCCTTGAAAACTTCCGGCTTGTCGATTATCATGTCTGCAATACCCGGAGACACATATCCATAACCCTTTGTTTTAGCGTCATTAATTGCAGCTTCAACCCTGCTGTAGGAATCTTTTGATTTTGATAAATCGCCTATGAGCTTCAAAATTTGATGCTCTCCAGTAATTTCTTCACCGGACAGTTCACTTATAACTTTGTAGTAATATGAATTGTCAAGATCGATTTTCAAGTTTATGCATCCTGTTCCAAGCTCTATGTCTTTTACAAAATAGTCTTCAACATAGTCATTTTCTGCAGAAAAAATGTTGTCTGCATTAAAGTCGCTCAATTTGTAGTAGTCGCTGAAATCTTCCTTCAGTGTATTGATTAAATCTCGTTTTAAAGAATAATCATATGTAAGTCCATCAAACCATCTTGGAAGATCAACATTGATTTCTTTAATTGGGAATTCATACAATACATTTTCAAGTACATTGTCAATATCTTCGGTTTTAAGGTTCATGCAGTCTAAAACCATTACAGGAGCATCATATTTTTCCTTGAGCTGGACAGAAAGAGCCTGAGTGTTTTCATTCAAAGGATGCATAGAATTTAAAATAATTACAAATGGTTTGTTTATTTCTTTAAGCTCCTTCACAACTCTTTCTTCTGCCATGATGTAGTTGTCTCTTGAAATGTCGGTAATGCTTCCATCTGTTGTTACCAATACACCTATTGTTGAGTGATCCTTTATTACTTTTCTAGTTCCAATTTCTGCCGCTTCAGCAAAAGGAATCGGGTCCTCGTTCCAAGGAGTGCTTACCAATCTTGGAACTTCGCCTTCCATGTTTCCTATTGCACCGGGAATCATATATCCTACGCAGTCTATGAGTCTTAAACTTGCATGAATGTTGTCCTTGAAAGTAACTTTTACAGCATTTCCAGGAACAAATTTCGGTTCTGTTGTTGTAACAGTCTTGCCTGTACCGCTTTGAGGCATTTCATCCTTTGCTCTTTCTCTGATATATTCATCTTCTATATTCGGTAGCATTACATTCTCAGAAAATTTTCTGATAAATGTAGACTTTCCGGTTCTTACCGGTCCCACTATTCCCAAATATATTTCGCCCTTGGTTCTTTTAGCTATATCCTCATATATATCTAAATTCGTAATAATAATCCCTCCTCCGTTATGCACTTTCGTATACAATTAATTTATATGCCCCCCATAAACTGTTTATTCCAAAAAATGTACAAATTATTTTATAAAATTAAGAATTAAGAGTTAAGAATTAAGAGTTAAGAATTAAGAATTAAAATAAAGGATTTGCCTTGTGGGCAAATCCTAACATTAATTTTTAATTTTCCATTTTTCATTCTTAATTTCTTTTTAAAGTTTTTCTTCTTTTTTGTCTCTGAGCATTAGCTTGTTGACCGTTTCCTTGACGTCTGCATTGTTTTGGAGCAAGTCATACATTGCATTTACAATGGGCATTTCTACATTGAGTTTTTTTGAAAGTTCATATGCAGCATAAGTTGTTGAAATTCCTTCAACCACCATACCTACCTTTTTTGCAGCTTCTTCTTTTGAATATCCCTGTCCGATTAGGTATCCTGCATTCCAGTTTCTTGAAAACTTGCTCATGCACGTTACCATCAAATCGCCTATTCCGGACAATCCAAAGAATGTTTCAACATCAGCTCCCATTGCAATTCCAAGTCTGGCTATCTCCACAATTCCCCTGTTCATGAGAGCAGCTTTTGCATTGTCTCCGTACCCTATGCCGTCAGAAATTCCAGCTCCCAATGCAATGATATTTTTAAGCGCTCCTCCAAGTTCTGCCCCTACCACATCATCATTTGTATAAACCCTGAAATAAGATGACATGAACATATCCTGAATTTCAGATGCGACTTTTTTATCTTCACAGGCAACCGTAATGGCTGTAGGCATTTTAGCCACAACTTCCTTTGCTATGGATGGACCTGTAAGATCTGCAAAAATGCAGTCTTCCGTTTCTTCCCTCACTATGTCTGAAACAAGGCACATTGTTCCTATTTCTATTCCTTTTGAAGCATTTATTATAATTTTATTTTTTTTGTATTCACTGTTAAATTGTTTAAGAACGCTTCTTATTTTCTGTGTTGGTGTAACAATTAAAATATATTCAGCGTCTTTTAATGATTCGTTTATTTGGGATGTAAACACTATGTTGTCCGGAATTATAACACCCGGAAGATATTTCTTGTTTTCTCTTTCTGTTGTTAATTCCCTGCATTGATCTTCATCACGAAGCCATACAGTAACCGTGTGTCCGTTTTCAGAAAGAAGTTTGGCAAGGGCTGTTCCCCAGCTTCCTCCCCCAAGCAGAGTTATTCTTTTCTTCAAGTCATCATCTCCTACAATTTGTTTTCTTTGCCATTTAAAATTCTTTTAATGTTTTCCTTATGTCTGTAAATAGCCATGGTTCCTATAAACAAGCAAAAAATGAACAATGACACATTAAACGGTCTTACAAAAATACCCGCTGCCAGAGGCGCCATTGCCATTCCAATTATAGATCCAAGTGACACAGTCCTTGTAGCTATTATAACCACAAGCCCCAAAACAAAACATATGAGAGTTACAAAAGGACTGGCTATTATCATTACGCCTATTGTTGTGGCAACTCCTTTTCCTCCCTTGAAATTCAAAAATACCGGCCAGTTGTGCCCTATTATTACCATTGCACCTGCCAGGTATACTCCTGTTTCGCCTATGCTTCTCCCAATCAATACTGCTATTACACCTTTTAAAACGTCCCCAATAAAAACCATTGCGCCGATTTTCTTACCGAAAGCTCTTATTGCATTTGTGGCTCCTGCATTGCCGCTTCCATAGTCACGAACGTCCTTTTTTGTAAAAATCTTACCAAGAATGTAAGCAAATGAAATGTTTCCCAATAAATAAGCTATGATTGCTATAAAAAAGTAATTCATAAAACACCTCTCGCTATATAAAATTCTGCAGCAAAAGATGAACTTTTGCTGCTAAATTTTATTAATATTAGTTGCCTTTTTCGCCTCTGCTTCTGAATTCAATTACTATTGGAGTTCCTTTGTATTCAAAAGAGTCTCTTATTTTGTTTTCAATATATCTTTGATATGAGAAATGCACTATCTCGCTGTCATTAACAAATATCAAAAACTTTGGTGGATTAACTGCAACCTGTGTTCCGTAGAATATTTTAAGTCTTTTTCCTCTAACCATTCTAGGCTGATTCATGAGTACTGCTTCTGTTATGATGTCATTTAAGACGCCTGTTGAAACTCTTAAGTTTCTGAAGCTGAAAACTTCATCCACCGCATCTAAAATTTTGTTGACTCTCTGACCGGTGAGGGCTGAAACTGTCATTATGGGTGCATATGTTGCATATGCAAGACTTTTTCTTATTTCATCCTGGAATTCATTGAAAGTGCTGTTGTCCTTCTCAATTAAATCCCATTTGTTCACAACAATTATCATTCCCTTGTTGTTGTCGTGAGAATAGCCTGCAATTCTTATGTCCTGGTCTGTAACTCCCTTGTCTGCATCTATTACAAGAATGCAAATGTCTGCTCTTTCAACAGCTGCAAATGCTCTTAAGACACTGTATTTTTCCACAGTCTCGCTCACTTTGCTTTTTTTTCTTATTCCTGCTGTATCTATGATTGTATATTTTTGTTCGTTTCTTTCAAACTTTGTGTCTATGGCATCCCTAGTTGTTCCGGGAATGTCGCTTACTATTACTCTGTCTTCACCTATGATTCTGTTGATTATGGATGACTTGCCTGCATTAGGTTTACCGATTACAGCAATTTTAATGCTGTCATCATCATCATCTGTGTCCATTGTGTCATCAAACTTTTCAATTATGATGTCAAGAAGATCACCGATGCCCAATGCTTCAGAAGAAGATATGCTTACAGGCTCTCCAAGCCCAAGATTATAAAATTCATAGATGTTGTTGTTGTTTACAAACTTATCCATTTTGTTAACAACCAGTATGATTTCTTTTTTTGCCTTTCTGAGCATCTGCGCAACTTCCGCATCCGCAGCAGTGACGCCTTCTTTTCCGTCAACCATAAACAGCACCACATCAGCCATGTCTATGGCTATTTCAGCCTGAAGTCTCATCTGTGCAAAAATTGTGTCTGTTGTGTTTGGCTCGATACCGCCTGTGTCTATTAAAGTGAAGTGATTGTCCAGCCATTCGCATTCAGCATAAATTCTGTCCCTTGTCACTCCCGGTGTATCTTCTGTAATTGATATTCTTTTGCCGGCCATTCTATTGAAAAGCGTAGACTTTCCTACATTAGGTCTGCCCACTATTGTTACTATTGGTCTTGCCATTTTTTCCTCCGTTATTTTGTTATCAGATTAAGTAACGCTTCACCATCCACGTCACATACCTGAACTTCCGTATTTAATTCTCTCTTTAAATCTTCCACCGTCATGTCATCAAGCATTACATTGTTGTCATTTATCATATTTACAGGCAATATGATGTTTTTGTATTTTTTGTCCTTAAGCTGCTCTATTATGTCTTGTCCGGTAGTCAGTCCGGAAACCGTGATTTTTTCTCCAAAAAATTTGTTGATTACTTTTACAGTGTTTATTTTAACCGGAATTTTACTCATTATTTTTTCTGAAAGTTCAACCATCAAATCATAAGCAGCAGCTCCGGTCACAAATGTTATTTCATCATATTTTGGCTTATGATTTTCATAATCATCCAAATTGTCTATAATCTGCTGTTTAAAAAGCCTGCACATTCCTATTCCATTTTCAAGCTGATCAAATTCCTCATACTCATCGTAAGATGGAAAATCAATCTTGCTTTGAATGTAAAATTCATCGGCAATGAATATGAAGCGTGTTTTAAGCTTTTTATAAAGTTCATGTTGAAGCTTTGTAACCTGCTCTACAACTTTCATTGCGCTTTCTTCATCAAAAGGTTTCAAATCTGCAAGTTTTTCCCTGTAATTTGTAAGTCCCACAGGAACAACCGCTACACTTCTTAAGCCAGGATGAAGAGAAGATAAATCTCTTATTGTTTTTTCAAGCTGTGTTTCATCATTCACATCTCTTACCAGCACTATCTGGCAGTCAACGGTAATGCCTGCATCGATTAATTTTTTAAGATAAACAAGTATGTCAATGTCCTTGTTGTTTCCCATCATGAATTTTCTCAGTTCAGAATCCGTTGTGTGTACAGAAACTTTAATAGGACTTATTTTGTACTTTACAATTCTATTAATTTCATCATCAGTAAGATTTGTAAGCGTTATAAAGTTGCCATAAAGAAACGACAGTCTCGTATCATCATCTTTCAAGTAAAGAGATTTTCTCATTCCCTTAGGCATCTGGTCAATAAAACAGAATATGCACTTGTTTGAACATACCTTTATGTTGTCCATGAGGGGGTTTTCAAACACTATGCCGATGTCTTCGTCATAGTCCTTTTCAATTTCCAATTCCCAGATTTCTCCGTCCTTTTTCTTTACTTCAAGCACTATCTCGTCATCAGAAATTTGATATTTATAATCTATGTAATCTTTTACACTGCAATTGTTAACAGACACAAGCTCATCGCCCGGCTCAAGTTCCATTTCTTCAGCTATGCTGTTTTTCAATACCTTTACAATTATATTTTTCATTTCGTTGTCCTTTATCTATACTTCACGCACATTATAACATAACTGTTTCGTCCACTGCAATGTAATTTTATCATACCATTTTGAATTTATTGCACAAACAGGACGGTTCTAAAGAACCGTCCTGTTTGTCTATGTCTTAGTGTTATTTTATTAATCCTGTTGAGGAGCTTCTACTGGACATACGCTAGCGCATGCTCCGCAATCAATACAAGTAGCAGCATCTATAACATATTTGTCATCACCTGCAGAAATAGCGCCAACTGGGCATTCTGCCTCGCATGCGCCGCAGCTTATGCATGCATCTGTAATTTTGTAAGCCATTAAACTCACCTCCCTATTATTGTCATTCAACATTTTAACATTATTTGTCCACATTTTAAAGTACTTTTTTATCAAATAGCATAAATATTTTATTTAGTCCTTATTTTTATGTAATAAATTGATAATTTTTAAATAAAGTAAAAAAAGCTGGACGAACAGTAATAAATTGAGTAAAAAAACTCCTTATGGAAATAAGGAGTTTTTCATAATAATTAATCTTCTAATTCTCTTAACTCTGCCAGGTTAATATCTTCGTGTTTTTGTTTTAAGACACCTTCTTCAACTACCTTGAGGTCTTCTCCGCTTATTTCTTCTATTTCAACGGTACCGTCTGTCTTTGTAACATTTACTCTCGCTGTCTTGAACAATGGATTAATATCAAGGACAATTCCTGTTTTCTTTGTTCCTGCTATGGAAACTCTGTCTCCCACATCAGGAAGAAGCTTGATATTCTCTTCGTAAACCTGGTGCTCATAATTAAGACAGCACATTAGGCGTGAACAAATTCCGGATATCTTGGATGGATTCAATGATAACTTTTGTTCCTTTGCCATTTTTATTGAAACAGGATAAAATTCCCCTAAGAATGACGAACAGCACATTGGCCTTCCGCAAGGTCCGAGTCCTCCTATCATTTTAGCTTCATCTCTAACCCCTATCTGCCGGAGTTCAATTCTTGTTCTAAAAATTGATGCCAGGTCCTTTACAAGTTCCCTGAAATCAATACGGCCATCTGCCGTGAAATAAAAAATGACTTTGTTGTTGTCAAATGTGTATTCTATGTCAACAAGCTTCATTTCCAACTGGTGCTCTTCGATTTTTTTCAAGCACAAATCAAAAGCCTGCTGCTCTTTTTCCTTGTTTTCCTGATTGCATTTTATATCTTCTTCTGTTGCAAGTCTTAAAACTTTTTTGAGAGGCTGAACTATGTCTTCTTCCTTCACCATTTTAGGTCCTACAACCACCTGTCCGAATTCAATTCCTCTGATTGTTTCCACTATTACAAAATCACCGTCGTTGATCCATTTTTTATCCGGATCAAAATAGTAGATCTTACCAGCCTTCTTGAACCTGACGCCAACTACCTTTATCATTTAAAGACCTCCTGAATCTTTAAAAGCATATTATCTATAGCAAGTTTATAGTTAACATTGCTCTTTATATTGTCACTTGCTGCCTGAAGATATTCGATTATATCTGAACTCTCTTTCATTGTTTCGCCTTGTGAGACAGCTAAGTTTGCAAAATCCTTATTTATAATGAGATTAGTCATGTTGTTTTTTGCAAAAATAACATCACGAATCCACATCATAATTATTTCAATAATTGTATCTATATCATCTTTATTTTCTTCAAAGTAATTTTCTACTTCATATATTATTTCTGAATCCGTTTTGATTATTTTGTCAAACAGATTTATTATTTCTTTTCTTTTTTCCAGCACGTCATCTTTTCCATTGACGATGTTAACTGCTTTATTAAGGATTCCTCCTGAATAATTTGCAGCTAAATCTGCCATGATATCTGTTGAATTATACTTGTCAATCAAGTACGTCTTAATTGTTTTTTTGCTGATGTTTCTGAATTTAATTGTCTGACACCTTGAAACTATTGTAGGAAGAAGCAAATTGACATTTGTTGTCAAAAGTATCATTACCGCATCTCCCGGTGGTTCTTCCAGAGTTTTTAAAAATGTGTTGGCTGCCTGAGTTGTCATTTTGTAGGCATCCTTGATAATGTAAATTTTTTTGTCTGATTCGTAGGGTTTCTTATAAACCGACTCTACAAGTTCATCAATATCTTCTCTTTTAATTGTAATTTCATCCTGATTCACTATGTGTAAATCAGGATGATTCAATGAATTCATTTTAATACAGTCTTGGCAGCTGTTGCATGGTTCTTCATGAAAATCGCTGCAAAACAAAGACTGGGCAAATATTAAAGCAAGCTCATACTTACCCATGCCTTTTGGCCCTTCAAATATATAGCAGTGGGATATTTGTTTTGATCCGATTGATTTAATTAATGATGTCTTTATCTCTTCCTGTCCTGCTACCTGGCTGTAAAGCATTTTGACACCTCTTTCTTAAATCTTTTCAAATCTCTCTATAGGGGTTACAAACACTACAGCCCCGCCTACAGTTACCTCTATTGTCTGAGGTAAATATCCTCCCACTGTACTGAATGAACTTGGAGGTATAGCTGCCGTAATTTTCTTTTTAACTTTGCATATTTTCTTGATGATTTCGATTTCTTCATCAACCTTACCATCATCCACCACTGAAATTATTGTAGTGTTGCCGGAACTTAAAAATCCTCCGGTGGATGACATCTTCGTAGAAGAAAACCCACTTTCTCTCAAAGCTGCTATCAATTTGTTTGCATCATCATTTTGCACTATGGCAGTTATTAATTTCATTTTGTTCCTCCTATAATGAATTTATAATGTCTTTAATTTCATTAAAAATTTCATCAATTGTTCTTTCTGCATTTATGGTTCTGATTTCAGGACAAAACTCTGCCAGATTTTTGTATCCTTCATAAACTTTCTGGTGAAAAGAAATGTTTTCATTTTCAAGTCTGTCTCCTCCGTCAATGGAGAGCTTTCTTTTTAAACCTTTTTCTGGGTTTACGTCTAAAAGCAAAACCATATCAGGCTTAAGAGCATTTGTTCCGAAATCATTGATTTTTTTTATTTCTTCAATTCCTAGTTTTCTTCCGAGCCCTTGATATACAAGGGAAGAATAAACAAATCTTTCACTTATTACAACTTTACCTTCCTGAAGCCACGGAATTATTTTTTCATGAACAAGCTGTGCTCTAGCCGCAGCATAGAGCAAAGCTTCTGTTCTGTAATCCATTTCAGTATTATTTCTGTCCAGGATAAGTTCCCTGATCTTTTCACTTATGTCAGTTCCCCCAGGTTCCCTTGTAAATTCAATTTGTTTTCCTTGTTCACGGAAATGCTGGCCTATTTTTTGAGCCATAGTGCTTTTCCCTGAACCATCCGGACCTTCTAATACTATAAATTTTCCAATCATTTTACAACTCTCAACTGATTATTTTTATCAACGCCGTTTACGTTAATTCCGTTTTCAAGCATAACTTTAACATACTCAATTGTTTCAGGCACTATTATTTCACCAGGGCATACCAGAGGTATTCCAGGTGGATACGGAATTATGAATTCAGCTGCTGTTTTTCCTATAGAATCATCCATATCTACCAGTATGTTTTCTGAATAAAATGCCTTACGCATTTTTCTTTCATGCTGAAGCTGAGGAAATGCTTCTATTTGTACAATTTCTCTTTTTTCGTTACTTTGACTTCTGTCAAGGTAAATTTCCTTTACAGCATCAAATAATCTATTAATATCTTCTGGTTCATCGGTAGCTGTGATATAGCCTACAGTGTACATTAAATCAGCAAATTCCATTTGAATTTTATATTCATACCTTAAAATTTCCTGCAGCTCGGTTCCTGTTATTCCAAGCTCGCTCATGCTGATTACTGCACGTGTTGCATCAAAGTCATAGCATCCTTCACCAATAAGGAAGTCGTCTTCTAATACATTTATACCCATGTTTCTAAGTTCCAAAGTTCTTCTCTTGAAAACTTCAATATTTCTTTTCAGTCTTTCTTCTCCATTTTCATTCATCCAATGAACTGCATTTTCTATAGATGCCATCAAAATGTATGAAGGCGAAGTTGTCTGAAGCATTCTAAGCATAGTTTCAACATTGTTCAAATCTACTCTGTCTGACAATATATGCATAATAGAACCTTGAGTCATGCATGGCAATGTTTTATGAGTGCTTTGTGTAACTATATCAGCACCTGAACTTTCAGCTGATGGAGGCAGCAAATCCTTGCAAAAATGCAGGTGTGAGCCGTGGGCTTCATCTATCATAAGTATTTTACCATACTTGTGAACTATTTCAGCTGCTTTCTTAACATCAAAGCAAATTCCGTAGAATGTAGGATAAGTCAATACAACCATTTTTATATCAGGGTTGTCAATGAGCATCTGCTCCAGCTTTTCAAGGCTGATGCTGAAATTCAAACCATGTTTTTTATTGAATTCAGGATATAAATAAAATAATTTTAAATCTCCTAATATACAAGCGTTATAAACAGACTTGTGACAATCTCTTTGCACAAGAATTTTATCTCCAGGGTTAGTACATGCCATTATTGCCGATATGATTCCACAGGATGTCCCGTTTACAACCATATATGATTTTTTAGAGCCATATGATTCTCCAATGTATTCCATGGCATCCTTCAAAAATCCTGTCGGGTAATGTAAATTGTCTGTACCTAATGTTTCTGTAATGTCATAAAAATTTAGATTGTTTCCAATTTCATCTAAAATACCATTTTTACCTTTATGACCAGGCATGTGAAAATTTGTATCTACTTCACTTCGATACTGCTTTATCCCCGAAATAATGTTCAGTTTTTTCATTGTTAATCTCCCGTTAAAATTACTTTTTTGAATAAAATAATTTATACTCACATAAGTTATATTATGCCTTGTATATTGGGATTAGTGCTCATCTCCTCTTTTTATAATTTAACTGCTATGCAGTTTACTTGGTTGTGTTGCTGCTTCGTTTCTTTGAAATTCTCTTAGTAGTATGCACAGTTTCAACGGTTAAAACAACCATAATTGAAAAAACCATTATTGCAATAGAAAAAAGAACAATGTATTCTATCCACATGATTTGTACCTTCCGCATATTAATAATATACACAGCCAAAAGGCTAATGATAATCTATTATATAACAGCAGCATTTCGTTGTCCAACAAAAATTTTAAGAATTAAAATTTGATGTTCTTCTATACAAGCAAATTTACGACAAGTATAGCGACAAATCCTGGTATACCAAGCAGTCCTATAATCAATGACGTCAGTTCGTTTACTCCGATGTAAACGCCTGTAAACTGCCCGAAATAATTAAATACAATCAAAAACAATGCACCCAGTAAAGAATTTAATATCAATTTGCCTAAAAACTTCAGTGGTTTTACAAATAGCCAGGATATCATGAATATTAACATAATTCCAGCCGAATATGCCATTACTATTCCTATATCAGCACCCACAAAGACTCCTCCTCATTGACTTTCCGGTATTCCGGTTAGTTAATCTTATGAAGTTGTCCTCGTTTTTATTCCATTATGACAATAACATACATTACATTAATGAGAGGCTGTTGTCAATAATAAATTTATCATTTATCATTTAAATTTTTTATATTAACTATTTAATTTTTTTCATTTTTTTGATTATTAAGCTTTTCATTTAAATCAGTCTCGCCTGCTTGTTTGAGCTGTTCATTTAAATCAATATCTTCTGTTTTTATACGACTTTCATCTTCAATAACATCAATAATTATTTCATCTTGATTTTTTTTCGAAGAATTTAAAAAAGTCCTCAATCTTTCAGGCATTACCACATACTTGTTGACCATGAGCGCTATTATAATACCAACAGAAGTGTCAAGCACTCTGTTTACAGTATAAAGAACATATCCTCCATCACGGTTTTTTGAAATTAAAATACTCAAGTATACAACACAACTTATTATGACAGCTTGCTTTTGGTCAATCATAACGCAAATTTCAATAAGAAGTATTATTCCTAAAGGAATTATAAAAATCATCATTTCTTCACTGACGACAAAGACTTCACTTACAACAAATAGCACAAATATTCCTACAAGTCCTCCAACAATTGTGCCAAGAACTCTCGAAACACCTTTTTCCAAGGAATCAACAATTGTATTCTGCATGCATATTACAGCAGCTACACAAGCATAAATTGAATTCTCCCTGCTTATTAAATCAAACAGCAAAAGACATAAAAAAACCGATAAAGTTGTTTTAATATTTCGCATTCCTATTTTGGGTAAATTCATATATCCTCCACTTCATTTTCGAAATACTACAGATTTTCTATTACTTAAGCATGGTTTACAGCTTTCTTGATTTGTATTATAATATAAAAAGATAAATTATTAAATAAAATTTTTAAGGAGAAAAAATGGATAGAACAGTCGGAACAGTTGTAAGGGGATTGAGAGCTCCAATAATATCAAACGGCGATGATATAGTTCAAATTACTGTTGATTCGGTTCTTAGGGCATCTTCGGCAGAAGGTTTTTCTTTGAGAGACAGAGACATTGTAGCTGTAACAGAAGCTGTGGTTGCCAGAGCTCAGGGCAACTATGCAAGCATTGAACACATTGCACATGATGTAGGGCAAAAGTTTGAAGAAGATACTGTAGGATTAATTTTTCCAATACTTAGCAGGAACAGATTTGCTATTTGCTTAAGAGGAATTGCAAAATCATTTAAAAAAATATACCTTATGTTCAGTTATCCTTCTGATGAGGTGGGCAATGCTCTGGTTGACATTGACCTGCTGGATGAAAAGGGTATTAATCCATGGGCAGATGTTCTGACAGAAGAACAGTTCAGAAAAAACTTTGTAAATACACGCCACGTTTTTACTGGCATTGATTATATTGAATATTATTCAGAACTGATCCGTGAAAGCGGTGCAGAAGTTGAAGTAATATTTTCCAACAATCCCGCAAGCATTCTTGAATATACCGACAGCGTCATAACATGTGACATTCACACAAGAAACAGGAGCAAGAGACTGTTAAAGGCTGCAGGAGCTAAGAAAGTGTATGGTCTTGACGACATTCTCACTTCATCCGTTAACGGAAGCGGTTATAACGAAAGCTACGGATTGCTGGGCTCAAACAAGGCCAAGGAAGATACAGTGAAACTTTTTCCGAGAAACTGCAGGGAACTTGTTATTGACATACAAGACAAACTTTTTGAAATGTCAGGCAAAAAAATCGAAGTTATGGTCTACGGGGACGGAGCCTTTAAGGACCCTGTGGGCAAAATATGGGAACTTGCTGACCCGGTAGTATCACCGGGATATACAGATGGATTAATAGGCACACCAAACGAACTGAAGCTTAAATACCTAGCAGACAATCAGTTCTCCCACCTTAAAGGCGAAGAGCTTAGAAACGAAATATCAAAATACATTGAAAATAAAAAAAGTGATCTAAAAGACAGCATGGAATCTCAGGGAACGACTCCAAGAAGACTTACAGACCTCATAGGTTCATTATGCGACCTGACTTCAGGAAGCGGAGACAAAGGAACACCCATCATATACATACAGGGGTATTTTGACAGCTTCTCAAAATAACAACGTTTAACATTAATACGCAATGTATATTCTATTTCTTAATTAAAAATATCCCCCGTCTTGGGGGATATTTTATTTAAAGCTGTACTGCCCTATTAAATCCTGTTTGCAAATCCACAAATCCGATGAAAGGTCAACATAATATGTGTGAGGATTTGTAAACCTCTTTACTTCATTCCACAAATTGTCAACTTCCTTTTTACAGTAGTCTCTTATTTCATTTAAACTCGGGCTTTCATAAACACATTCGCCCCCTATGAAGACAGGTACCTGTAGATTTTTCGCATAAAACCTTGTAACTTTTTTCTTTTTCCAAACATGAATTTCATCAAATATGGTGTATGGTTTTGTGTCGTCAATTACTTCATTGTGAAGGGCAACCACATCTGCAATTGGATTGTCAGCTTTTTTGTCATACAGTCTCCATACTTTTTTATAGCCGGGGTTGGTTATTTTTTCTTCATTTTCAGATATTTTAATTTTTGGTATGATTTCACCGTTTTTTTCAATGGCTGCAAGCTTGTATACGCAGCCGAAAACAGGCTCTGACTTCGCTGTTATAAGTCTTTCACCAACTCCAAAAGAATCAATTTTTGCTCCCTGGTCAAGGAGATCCGTTATGATGAATTCATCAAGGCTGTTTGAAGCTACAATAGCGCAGTCATGGAGATTTGCTTCGTTTAGCATCTTCCTGCACTTTTTGCTTAAATATGCTATGTCTCCTGAGTCAATTCTCACTCCCTTGAGCCTCTTTCCCATTGGTTCAAGGATTTCCTTAGAAATTCTTATGGCATTTGGAATTCCGCTTTTTATTACATTGTATGTATCTATTAAAAGCGTGCAGCTGTCAGGGTAGTTCTCTGCATACACTTTAAAGGCTTCATATTCACTTTCGTACATCTGAACCCATGAATGAGCCATTGTGCCTAAGGCAGGGACGCCAAATGCTTCATCAGCCAACGTTGTGGCAGTTCCCACAACTCCTCCTATATAAGCAGCTCTTGCTCCATAAATGGCACCGTCATAGCCCTGGCTTCTTCTTGCTCCAAACTCCATGATTGGTCTACCCTTAGCAGCCCTCACAACACGGTTTGCCTTTGTGGCTATGAGACTTTGATGATTAATGGTCAAAAGAAGCATTGTTTCAATGAGCTGAGCATCTATGGACTTTGCTCTTACTGTTATGAGAGGTTCGTTTGGAAAAACAGGAGTACCTTCAGGAATAGCGTAAATATCTCCTGAAAATTTGAAGTTTTTCAGATACTGTAAAAATTCTTCCTTGAACATATTTTTGCTTCTTAAATATTCTATGTCGTGATCATTGAATTTCAATTCTTTTATGTACTGAATAACCTGTTCTAATCCAGCAACAATGGAAAAACCTGCTCCGTCTGGGTTTTTTCTGAAGAACATGTCAAAATATACGATATCATCTTTCATTCCGTTAGCAAAATATCCATTTGCCATGGTGAGCTCGTAAAAATCCATCAGCATGGGTAATTTTCTGTCGCCAAAATTATTATAATACATATTATTCTCCTTAGTTTATTTTATCTGCTATTTCAATGCCGCTTGTGTGCATGTTGTAAAGAGCAAATAAATTCATTAGATGTCCATCATGTGAACCGCCGTCATATGTTTCAACACAATCTTTGGGCACTACTATTCTTTTACATTTGTTCATTTCGTTGAAATATGCCTTCAGGCTTAAGGCAAGCTGAAGCACGCATATGTCTGTTACACAGCCCGTTATAATATAATTATCAACTTCATTTATATTTTTCTCAAGCCACTGCTGAAATTCACCGGTGAAAAAACCATTTGTGCTGTTTTTTTCAATATATAATGTATCCGGTCCTTCTGAAAATTTAGTTTTAAGTTCCGGTATAAGCTCTGCTTCATGGCTTCCCTTTATGCAGTGCAGCGGAAAACTTCCAAATTCCTTTGAATTTTCTTCATGACTGTCCATGAAAAAAACCTTTTTAAAGCCATTGGTTTTTTCATTTAACCCAGCAATATTTTTTACAATTCCTGCTACTCTTGGTGAAGACAAAGGTCCTGAATAAACAAAACCATTGACCATGTCAACGACAATCAATACAGTTTTGTCTTTGTCAAATTCTAAAAGTTCAATGGTTTTTCCTTTTAAATCGTTTTCTATCTTTTTCAAAGCTTCCATAATTCATTCCTTTGGTTAATTATAATTTACTTCATTATAATTTCAATTTCTTCATTTGTCAAAAAATAATTGCAAGTAAAAAAACTGTGTCCCTTAAGACACAGTCTTTAAACTATTTCATTTCAATTGTTTTCTTAGGACATTTTGTAGCACATACTCCGCATCCAATGCACTTGTCAGGGTCAACCTTGTGTGTCTTTTTCAGTTCGCCTTCGATTGCACTTACAGGACAATTTTTTGCGCATATTGTACATCCTATACAGCCTTCTTCAACTATATTAGCTTTCTTTCTAGAAAGCAAATCTCCTTGAATTGCCTTTGTAGGGCACTTTTCAACGCAAACCATACAGTGTGTACATTTGTCGTAATCAACTTTTGCCAAGTTGTCTGTTACGTGAATTGCATCAAATGCACAGTTCTTTTCACAGATTTTACAGCCAATGCAGCCTACTGAGCAAACATCTTTTACGGCTTTGCCGAAATCTTTGTTGTGGCATCCAACAATTACATTGTTTTTGTAAGGAACAAACTCAATAACAGCTTTTGGACACTCTTCAACACATTTTCCGCATGAAGTACATTTATCTTTATCTATTACTGCCAGTCCGTCAACTATTTCAATAGCATCAAAAGCACATACTACTTTACAGTTTCCAAATCCCAGACATCCTTTGTCACATGATTTATTTCCGCCCATAACTGCTGCTGCTGCCTTGCAGTCAGGAACTCCATTATATTCATATTTTTGTTTTGCTACCGTATCGCAGCCCTGACACATTACATGTGCAACTTTCTTTTCTGATTCGTCTGCAGTTACTCCCATGATAGAAGCAATTTTTTCATGAGCCTGCTTGTTTGCAACAGGACATCCGTTAACAGGAGCTTTTCCGGCTGCAATGGCATTTGCCAATGCATCACATCCTGCAAATCCACATCCGCCGCAGTTTGCTCCAGGTAATGCATTTCTTACTTCAATTACTTTTTGATCAACTTCAACTGCAAATAGCTTTGCTGCAACTGCCAACAAGACACCGCAAACAACACCTATTCCACCAGTTACCGCTGCTGCACTTACTATAACCATTTTATTACCCTCCTATAATTGCAATCCTGAGAATCCAAGGAATGCAATAGACATAAGACCCGCTGCAACCAGAGAAATAGCTGAACCTTTCAATGATTCCGGCAAATCTGCATTATCAACTTTATCTCTCACTCCTGCAAACAACACAATTGCAATGAAAAATCCCAATGATGTTCCAACAGAGTTTACCATAGCTTCTATGAAGTTATATTCTTTTGTAATGTTTATGATGGCAACACCTAGAACTGCACAGTTTGTAGTAATCAGCGGCAAATAAATACCAAGTGCCTGATATAGACCAGGAGCTGATTTCTTCAAGAACATTTCAACAAACTGAACCAATGCTGCAATAATCAATATAAACATAATTGTCTGCAGATACTGTAATCCTAATGTATCCAAAATTGCTTTCTGAACAATGTATGTTATAACGGAAGCCAATGTAATAACGAATATTACGGCAATACCCATACCTGCTGCTGTATCTATTTTTTTAGAAACTCCAAGGAAAGGACATGCTCCTAAAAACTGCGAAAATATTATGTTGTTAACAATCGCAGATGTTATAAATAAACTAATCAAATTCATCTATCGTACCCCCTATGCTTTCTTTCTTCTTGAAAGGTAATTTACAAGACCTATCAGTAATCCAAGTATAATGAAAGCTCCCGGTGGTTGAATTGCAATCATCATCGGCTCATAAGATGCCGGAAGGACATTTATTCCAAAAAGTGTTCCATTACCTAAAAATTCTCTTACTGAACTTAATAAGATCATTGCAACCAGGTAGCCTGCTCCCATTCCAAGACCGTCAATAATAGAATCAACTACACCGTTTTTAAATGCAAATGCTTCTGCTCTGGCAAGAATTAAACAGTTTACAACTATCAAAGGTATAAATACACCCAGTGCCTGATATAATGCAAAAGTATATGCGTGCATCAATAAGTCAACTATAGTTGTAAATGCTGCTATTATTATAACGAATGCAGGTATACGTACCTCATCGGGTATAAATTTTCTTAAAAGAGAAATAACTATGTTTGATCCTGTCAAAACAGCTATAACTGCGATTCCCATTCCTATTCCGTTTAAAAGAGAAGTTGTAACAGCAAGTGTTGCACACATACCAACCTGTTGAACTAAAATAGGATTCTCTTTGGTAATACCATTCTTAAATATATCTAATTTGTTCATGTCTTCCTCCTATTTTAAATATTGATCATAGATGCTTATTGCGTTGTTTACTGCGCTCAGGAATGATTTAGAAGACTTAGTAGCTCCTGTTATAGCATCAAAATCAGTAATTTCTGCAGTTGCATCCTTGCCGGCAAACTGTGAAGTGAACGACGGCTCTGTAGTTCTTGAACCCAGACCTGAAGTCTCAGAATGTGAAACTACATTTACGCCTGTAATTTTGCCTTCTGGAGAAATACCCACAAACAATTCCATATCTCCGCCATAACCAGCTACTGTACTGAATGTTCTTACAACATAACCAAGTTCATTGTTAGAAGCATCTACAGCTGTTTGAAGATTTACGAATTTTCCGTTTTCTGATTTTATAGTTTCAACTAAAGCTGCATCTGCATAGTCATTGAACATTACTGAACCAGGCATAACTGATTCCAAAACTTCAGGGCTTGTGGCAGCCATGGCTTCGTTCTTAGCAATTAAATCCTTTGTAGAATCATTCAAAAATGCAAGCACACCTGCTGATATAGCAGCAATTAAAAATAAAATACCGCCTAAACGTACATAACTATTTTTCATTCTTTACACCTCCTGCTACTCCAAAAACTTTCGGTGTAACATACTTATCTATCATAGGAGTTAAAATGTTCATAAGAAGTATAGAATAGCTTACTCCTTCAGGATATCCGCCAACTTTTCTGATAAGCATTGTCAGCGCACCTGCTCCCACAGCAAAAATAACTTTACCCTTGTCAGTAACTGGGCTTGTTGAATAGTCAGTTGCCATAAAAAATGCTCCAAGCATGAGTCCGCCGCCTAATATATGATATAAAAGCATGCCTCCTCCGTCAACAACTAGTGCTATTACAGCTACTGTGCCAATATATACTACAGGAATAATCCACTTTATGGTTCCTCTGTATATTAAATAAATACCGCCTATTAAAAGAAGTATTGCTGAAGTTTCTCCAATAACTCCAGGTATATTACCAAGCAGCATGTCCATAACTGATGGAAGTGTGCCTGTTGCTGTACCTTTTAATATTGCTAATGGTGTTGCAGAAGCAACAACATCCGTAACCGGATTTATAAATCCTGTTGTCATATGTGTTGACCATGATGCCATTAAAAATGCTCTTCCAGCTAATGCCGGGTTCAAAAAGTTAAAACCAAGTCCACCAAAAACCTGCTTTACTACTGCTATCGCAAATGCAGCACCAACTACAGCAACCCACCATGGTGCTGATGCCGGTAAGTTAAAAGCCAACAATATACCTGTTACAACAGCACTCAAATCTGTAACTGTTATAGCTCTGCCCATGGCTCTTTCGCACAAATACTCTGTTACTACAGCTGCTGCAACAGAAGCCACCAATAATACAATTGAATTAAATCCAAAATAAAATATACTTGCTGCCAATGCCGGTGTTAATCCAATAATAACGTCCAGCATTAATTTTTGAGTTGTTTCATCGGATCTAATATGAGGTGACGATGAACCAATCAATTTATTTTCCATCTGTATTTCCTCCTATTTTGCCTTTTTGCGTCTTGTTAATATTTCTTTTTTAGCGATGCTGATTGTCTCTTTTAAAGGTCTCTTTGCAGGACATACATAAGAACAACCGCCGCATTCGATGCAATCTGCTCCATGCAGTTCATCAGCTTCGTCGAATTTTTTCAACATTGAAAATCTGCTGATCTTGTATGGCTGCAAATAAACAGGGCATGCTTCAACGCATCTGCCGCACAAAATACAATTTGAAGGCTCAGGAATCTGTGCATCCTTTTTGTTGAATACCAATATACCTGATGTTCCCTTAACAACCGGAACTTCATCTGTAAATTGCGCAATACCCATCATAGGTCCGCCATTTAATATTTTTCCAGGTTCTTCAGAGTAACCGCCGCACTGCTCAATAACATCTTTAAATAATGTACCTATTCTTACGTAAATATTCTTAGGATTTTTTACAGCGCTTCCTGATACAGTAACAACTCTTTGTACTGCAGGCATGCCTGTCAAAAATACATTTCCAATTGTAGCAACTGTTCCAACATTTTCTACAACACAGCCAACTTCCATAGGAAGTCCGCCTGAAGGAACTATTCTTCCTGTAATTGCATTGATAATTCTCTTTTCATCCCCTTGAGGATATTTTACTTCCATAGGGCATACTTCAATGCCGTCTTCGCCTTGGGCTAATTTTTGCAATGTTTCAATTGCATCCGGTTTGTTTTTTTCAATAGCAATATAACATTTCTCAACACCAAGAGCCTTTTTTATGGCTTTTATGCCAAGCATTACAAGTTCAGGCTTTTCAAGCATAATTCTGTGGTCTGCTGTGAGATAAGGTTCACATTCAGCTCCGTTTACCAACAGCACGTCTATAACCTTGTCCTTTGGAGGAGCAAGTTTAACATGAGTAGGGAATGCTGCTCCGCCCATGCCTGCCATACCAGCTTCTTTGATGATTGATAAAATTTCATCTTTTGAAAGACTTTCTAAACTGCCTTTTGGCTGAACAGATTCATGAACTTCAAACTTTCCATCAGATTCTATAATTATACAATTAACTTTCGAACCTCCGGGAACTTGATGCTGTTCAATTTTTTTAACTGTTCCAGATACGCTTGAATGAACAGGTACTGAAACAAAGGCTTTTGATTCGCCTATTTTTTGACCAACTTTAACTGTATCGCCTACAGCTACCAATGGATCGCAAGGTGCTCCTATGTGCTGTGATAATGGGATAACAACAATTTTAGGATCAACTGCATCTTCAATCGGCACATTTTGCGTAAATGTCTTGTTTTGAGGGGGATGTACTCCACCTTTAAAAGTAAACAACTTTGTGCTCATATTTACCACCTCTTGTTTTAATTGTTTATATAAAAGAATTATATAAAAGAATATTTAGTAATCAAACATAACGATTATAACAGATTATATTTAACTTTTAAACATCTTTTTTTGTTATTCTTAAAAATTCTATCATCATTTTTGTTAATTTGCAAGCAATGGATGTAAATTCCATGAATTTGCTTGTTAATTTATAGATAATTCTCTAATATTTTCATTGATGTATTCCTTGATCCAAAGGAGGACAGAGCTGTCTAAAATATCTCCTCCATCAAGTATATTCTTTATTTCTTCAGTACTAAGAGAAAACATTCCGCAGTCTGTGTAATGAGTGTAAATTAATTCACAATCATGCAAAGAATTTATTATTGTCATAATAGTTTCGCCCATGTTTCCCATGGGGGCACGGTCAATATTATTTCTTTCAAAGAAACATTTCAGCATGGTTCCTGCTCCTAATTGTGAATCAATGGTCAATTTTCCATTGCATCTTTCACATGATTCTTTGAGCATTGGAAGACCCAGACCAACCTTTCTGGTTGTACGTGTAGTAAAAAAAGGATTTGTGACCTTTTTAAGCATTTCTTCGCTCATGCCTATACCATTGTCCTTGATTATAATATTCAGGCAGTTTTTTTTCACGCTGTCTTCAACTTCTATTTCTATAAGCGTTGATTTGGCTTTAACGCTGTTCATTACAATATCCAAAATATGCATTGAAATTTCTTTCATAATTCCTCCGTTAATATAAAAAGTCGCATCTGCGACTTTATATGTTCATGTAATCGTAAATATCTTCAATGTCATCAAGCTCAAAAAAATTCTTTGCTTCAGATATATCAATAAGCTGATGAGCATCAGAATTTCTTAAGATTCTTAACCCTTCAACATACTTTTCATCAATCGCTGTTTTATCATAAATCTCCACAAGATCAATGCATAAATTTTTCGGAATAAAACCAAGAACTCCTAATATGCTGTTTGATTTTTTATTTATGTGGGCAGGTACCATGATGCCGTGATGAGAAACAGCCAAGTTGTGCACTTCCCCAATTGACAATGATACTGCATTTAACAAAAGCTTTCCAAGACTCCCTGTTTTTTCATCCAACTCATTATAAATGTTCTGTTCTCCGAAAATAATTGGATTGTTCACCATTTCGGGTAACAAAGAATATATAATATCACCGAATTGAAGAGCATCAATAAGATTTCTGAAATAACAAAGAACGTGGACTTCTTCTTTTGTTGTTACTTCTATTCCCGGCACCACCTTTATGCCTGCCCTTTCTCCAAGCATGACTACTGGAGGTAAATTTCTTGCAGTGTTGTGGTCTGTTACAGAAATAATATTGAGTCCTTTTATATATGACATATTAACAATATTATTAGGAGTCATATCGCTGCTTCCGCAGGGCGACAAATCAGAATGAATATGAAGGTCGTAATAAAATTTCATTTTATTCCCATTTTAAAAAGATTGCATGCAACACTGTAGGCGCTTTCCTTTGCTTTAAAAATAGGTATGTCAAGCTCCTTGGCTTTTTCAAGTGTTTCTTCCTCCACTTCCATATTTTCCACTACAATTATGCATGACAAATCCAAAAGATCGGCAACAGCAACTATGTTTATGTGAGTTTGTATGGTTATCCAGGCATAATTTTGTTTTGCCTTTGCCATTACTATGCTTAATAAATCTCCTACATAAACACCTTCAACATTCATGTCCTTGTCTGTACTGAACAAAGGTTCCAAATTTAAACCTTGAGCAAATTCTATTGTCTTCATAATCTACCTCTTTTCGTTAGCTCTTAATACAACGCAGTCATACAATTTTGACTGGTTGTTATAAACATCCTCAGCATGAGCGCTGCATGTGGGCGCTCCGCAGGAACCACAGTCAAGTCCGGGAAGCAAATCTGTTATTTCCTTTATTTTTTCACTTCTTTCAATTGCTTCTTTCATGTTGAAATTGTTTGGATTGTTTTCTTCCATGAGCCTGTACTTTAGCACTCCTGATTCATACAGTTCTTCAAATCTGTCAAGATCAGGATTTATGCATTCATAATCTGCACAGCTTATAATGTTCTTAATGTTGCTGCTTGCAACAAAAGGATTTACAACATTGAAAGTTCCGCCGACACACCCCTGAACACAGGCTAAAGCTTCCACATAATCAACATCGTTTAATCTTCCGTTTTCTATTTCATCGAGTATTTGAATTATGTTTTCCATTCCATTAACGGCAATGTAATTGTTAAGACCTGCTGATTCCGATTGACCTCCGGACACAGCCCATTTAATTCCGCTTGCAGAAGGATATGAACACGTCTTGTTATCCTGAGAGAGAACTTCTCTGTACAAATCACCATAAATTGTGTTCAATGGAATTACCCAGTCAACAGAAGGCTTGTAATTTCCTATGGGGTCTGTTACAGCTAAAAGTTTTGCAGGACATGGTGATATATAAAAAACTCCTATTTCATCGTCCTTGAGGTTATATAGTTTCTTTGCCCTTTCCCTTGCCATCATTGCTCCTATTTCCATAGGTTCCTTAAGTAGTATCAAATTGTCCATAAGAGATGGGTACCTGTTTTTAATGAGCCTGACTGCTGCTGGACAGTTTGCAGAAATCAAAGGTCTTATCATTTTTTCCTTGCCGATTTTTTTTGCTATGGCTTTTGCAACTATTTCTGCTGCCCAGCTTGCATCGTATACATAATCGAAACCAAGCTTCAATATTGCATTTTGAACTCTGCATATGTCTATTTTTTTCGGAAACTGACCATACAGTGTAGTACCTGGAATTGCAATTTTATATTTATAAGAAGAATAATGCATTTCTTCATACCATTCTATAGGTTCAGGAGTATATGCACTGTATGGGCATATTTTTATGCATTCGCCGCAATGTATGCATTTAGTGCTGTTTATGAATGCCTTGCCGTCGATAAGCCTTATAGCCTGGGTAGGACACCTTTTCATGCAATTGGTGCAACCCTTGCATTTTTCCTTATCGAACATAATAGAAAAATTCATTTTAGCCTCCTATAGGAATATAGTTATTACAATCTCTGTACCATTGCTGCCTGAGGTTATTTTAAAATCATCAGAATATTTTTTCATGTTAGGCAAACCCATGCCGGCTCCAAAACCAAGTTCCCTTACGGATTCTGGAGCAGTTGAAAATCCTTCTGTCATTGCCATTTCAATATCATTTATTCCGGGTCCCACGTCATTTGATGTGATCACTATTCTATCATGGTATAGGTCGCAGTGAAGCTGTCCTCCAAGTGAATGGATTACAATGTTTATTTCTGCCTCATATGATATTATAGCAATTCTTCTAACAATATGTGCATTAATTCCCATTGATTTTAAATTGCCCTTTATAGCACTGGAAGCTTTACCTGCACTTATGAAATCATTTGCAGCAATGTTGAAACTGTACCTTTTTAAAAAGTTTTCAGTCATTACCTTCAATTCCCTTCATTCCATTTATAACCAAGAGACCACAGGTTTTAAACATGGTATAGTCTGTCGCCAAAATTGTCAATTTATTCTCTACAGCCAAATCTACTATTTCTTTACCCGGTTTCTTACCCCTTACAAATATAACAGTGGTAATGTCCATCATCTCAGCAGTCCTTATAACCTGTTGGTTGTTAAGACCTGTAATAAGAAGTGAATCGCTTGTTGCAAACGCCAAAACATCACTCATTAAGTCACTGGCAAATCCATAGTTGATATCTGTACTTTCATCGCTGAAGTCTGTAATAATTTCTGCATTTAAAATTGACGCCATCTCATTAATTCTCATAAAAACCCCCATATTAAAAATATATATTTTTAAGAATCGAAGCTTTTCCTCCCACACGAACATCCATTATGTGGTTATTTTCTGAAACCTGCACAAATATTAAACTTTTTTGTTTCATTGATTCCCCTTGGATTACTTCCATGATTCCATGAGTAATTTTTTTCATAAACAAAAGGCTTCCCAGAGCTCCGTTTGATGTACCAGTGGCACATTCTTCGTTTATGCCCACTGCAGGAGCAAAATTTCTTGCAAAAAACTGATTTCTTTCCATTGAATAAACGTGGTAACCCACAACACCTTTTTCAATGGAAAAATCTTCAATTAAATTTAGATCTGCTTGAATATTGTTCAGAACGTCCCTTGACTTAACAGGTATTATAATGTCCTTAAGCCCCGTAGAAACTATCGCAGCCTTAATATCATGTCCTTCAAGCCCAATCTGTCTTTCTTCAATATTCAAAGATTTTGCTATTTTTGTCACATCTACGCCTTCGAGCTCTTCATAAATTTTAGGCTGTGATTGTTGCATCAAGACGTACTGAGGAATACCGTCCTTAAAAATCACTTCAATTTCAAGCACTCCTGCCTTTGTTCTCTGATAAACCTTTTTTGCTTCATTTAATCCATTGATAAAACCCTCAAGTCCCAGATAAAAAAAGGCAGCAATTGTGGCATGTCCGCATAATTCAACCTCACACAAAGGAGTGAAGAAGCTCACATCAAAGTGCATCTCATCAATTTGTTTTATAAATGCCGTTTCAGACAAACCTATTTCTCCTGCTATTTTTTGCTTTTCACTGTCCGGGATTTCATGCTCTAGAATTATGACTCCTGCTCCGTTTCCACCTGAATTTTCATAGGTAAAGGAATTTAAAACAGCTCCATACATGGTGCACCTCACAATAATTATTATTATAATTATAATCTAAAAATTAACATATTACAAGAAAATTTAAACTTACATTAACTTTAAAGGGCCTTACCATTCAAAATATATTCCATAAAATGCCATGAATATTTTTTTAAAATTCCTCTTTACAAACTGCAAAACATCCGCTATAATAATAAAGCAATGCGGTCGTGGCGGAACGGCAGACGCACTAGCTTGAGGGGCTAGCGAATGTATATTCGTGGGGGTTCAAATCCCCCCGACCGCACCATAATGAAAAATAAAAACAAGAGAAATTTCTCTTGTTTTTTTATTTTACTGCAAAACCACATAATTTGAGCTCACAAAACCGTTTTGACCGTTATATTCAATGTTGTACCAATCTCCTGACCTGCCGAGTATTCTTAAGGTTGCACCGTTAGGTGCCATTCCTGTTACAGGAGAATTCAGTGACGGGCCGCTTCTTATGTTCAAATAACCGCTAGTGAGATTAACTCTTCCAGTTTGGCCGGTTGCTGCACCAGCGGAGGAAGTAAAGTATTGGTTAATTGCATCTGCAATTGCTCTTGCTATAGGATCGATGTTGTTTGATATCCAGTTGGCATCTTCAACATTGTCATGGAATGCAACTTCAATGAGAACTGACGGCGCGCTTGTTCTTGACACTTCTCCGAGACTTGTGGTGGGTGTAATTCTCACCCGTTCAGGATTTGGATATATTTCCTTGAACTGCTGACTTATGAGTTCTGCCATCCTTAAGCCGTTTGCACTTGAAGGATAATAAAATATTACCGTTCCTCTTTGATTTCCTGCCTGGCCTGCACCAGAAGCATTTGAATGTATTGCCACATGAAAATCATAGTTTCCTGCATTTGATTCTCTTATGGATGAACCAGCTGTCATATCAGGCCTGTTTCTGCTGTAATCTATGCCGTATTGTTGAAGATAAGGAATCATGGCATCTGCAATTAAATTCATCCAATATTCCTCGTTTCCGCTTGTAATATACGGATTGAATTCCTGTGTAGATGGACTTAAATATATTCTAGGCATAATAACCCTCCATTTCTTTGTATATTTCATTTTATGCTGATTTTTCCATACTGTTAAAGCTTTAGTTATGTAATTTATTAATTAATCATCATATAATGTATGGGGGGAGTTGTATGATTCGAAAAACAATCAATTATATTAGGGAAAATATTGTAGCTTTAATATTCATATTTTGCTTTCTTGTGGCAATGGTGTCTATTGCTAAGGTAAGATGACAAAAAAAGGGCAAGCCGTGGATAACCACGGCTTGAGGCAAAAAATTTAAGAGGCATTTATAAATTCTCATTTACAAATGTAATTATATTATAACCGATATTTCAATTAATTCAAATATTTTTTTATATTTTTTGAATAATTTGATTATATTCTTCCTTTAATATGGACATAAGGTGTAAGTCATAATATTTATTGTCTTTTTTTGCTGCATTTCTCATTATTCCTTCATATTTAAAACCAAGATTAAGGTAAAGACAAGAGGCCTTGTTGCCTGGGTAATGGTCAAGTGTCACTCTCTCCATGTTAAGAGAATTGAAGCAGTAATCAAGAAGCATCATCATGACTTCCCTTCCGAAACCCTTTTTAAGGCAACTTTTTTCTCCTATGTAAATCCTTGTAATGTCCAAGGAATTTGAAGAATATGAAATATTGGACAAATATACTCTCCCAATTGCATTGCCTGTAACATTATGAACAATAGTATACTGCTCTTTTGAAGGATCACTTTCTCTTGTGATGAATTCGCGTACAACATCCTCATAAGAACGTTCTTCATTTATGGTCAGAAATTCCTTGATGTAATCTTGTTCTTCCCAGTGAAAAAAATTTATGCAGTCATCAAAGGTACTTTTTCTCAATTCAATGTTTTTAGAAATCATTTTTGGCTCCTAATATTTCATATTTCTGTAGTTTAATCGTATGCTTTTTTCCAGCATGTTCCTGTTTTCTTCAATTATACCTTTAAGAGCCATCACAATCAATAAAAAATAAATGTAGTTTTTGTAAGTGTAAATTATGGAAAGAAAACATACAATAAAAAATGTGTTTGTCATAATCATATATCTGCAAAGTGTCTTCATGTCCAGAAACAATTCAAAAAAACATTTGCATACATTTCCGCCGTCCAGAGGTACAATTGGGATCATGTTAATGCATGCCAGAAATAAGTTAATATTTGCAAAATCGCTGTAGTTAGTATTGCGAAATCCTAAATAGAGGCATGCATTGCACACTGGTCCTGACAGGAATAAAATCAACTTTTTTAAAAAACTTGAACTTTCCAAATCTGCATTAAAAGTGAATCCGAACAGCGTTATTTTCACCTTGTCAAATTTTATGTTCAGCAAGACTGCACAAAACAAATGGGCCGCCTCATGAGCTGTCAATGCTATAATAATAAACATTTCCCCTTAGGGCTAGTCAATGATATCAAATAGCTTAGCAGGGTTCACTGATTCTCCGTCCTCCCACACTTCAAGATGAAGCATCATGCTTTCTTCATTTAAAGCAGCTATTACGTCTCCTGCAGCAACATGCTCTCCTTCAGCTACAAATGCTTCCTTTATTTGTCCGTATATAATTGTCTTACCCTTGCTTTCAACAACAACGTAATCTGACAGCTTTTCGTTGTTCCCCAGCTGAACAACCGTTCCGCTTGATATGGACTTAACAGATTGAGTGTTGGAAATTATGTCCAATCCATGATTGTAATAGTTAGCCTCTGTGCCTTTGTTAATACCGTAATCTTTATAAATTTTGCCGTTTACAGGAGCTGCAAAGTCAGAATCTTTGCCGTTAATAAAAGGCAGACGATTTTTTATGCCGAGAGCAGCTTCCCCGATGGTGCTTTTAACTTCCTTCAAATTTAAACTTTGGGTTATTTTTTGGTCAGCTGCATCAATAAACTTCCTGGAAACTTCTGAATCGATATTTTTCGTAACTATGACCGCCGCCACCAAAACAATGCTGAAAATTACCTGAAGTGCCAATTTTTTGTTTATGCTTTCTTTCCTTTTAATGTTGATTCTTTTTCTTGTTATTTTATTCATTTCACCCACCCCTTCACTACATATTATTAAAATGTTACAAGCTTTATTACAAAATAAAAAACTTTTGCATAAGCAAAAGTTATTTTATTTGAGACACTATATTTTTTGCAGCTCTTTGAAATGAGTTATCTTCTGTACCAAAGAGGAAGTAGCTGTCCATATCAAGGAATTTTGTGTTTTCTTCTATTACTATGGGGGTTATCATTGTCATTTTTTGTATGTCTTTTATTTTCATCATTGTTCCGTGTACTGCATTTTTTTTGTTGAACCTGTTTATTACAGCTGTAAATTCTTTTAGTCCTGACATTTCTGCAATAATCTTGTCATTATTAATTTCTTTGACGCAAGAAAAGTCGTTGTTGTTTATGTCCACTGCCATATCAGCAATGTCAAAATCAATGAAGCTTGAAGAGAATTTTCCTATGTCTACAATTACATAATCATAAGATGATTTTGCTGCATTTATAATTTTTGATAATTTTTCCTTTTTAATATCGTCCAACTTCCCATGAATTCTTGGGTACGGTGCAAGATTTAAATTTTCAACAACTTCTATAACAGACTGCTCCAGTGAACATGTGTCGTCAAGCACATCCTTTATGTCATAGATAATATCTTCGTTAACCTTTAGATATTCGGACATTTTTTTCTTGCCACCTGACAAATCTGCAAGAAGAACCTTTTTTTTGTCTTGAGACAATTCAATTCCCATTTTTATACTCAATACAGTGCTTCCAATTTCGCTTTTCTGCGAACCGACTAAAACAACTCTGCCCATTCTGTCACCCCTTCTTTTTAATGAAGAATTAAGAATGAAGAATGAATAATTGAGGTAAGGATTTGCCCCAAGGCAAATCCCTCATTTAATTCTTAATTCTTAACTCTTAATTCTTAATTGTTTTATTGATTTGCTTGATTTGTTATTTTAAGGTATTCACCAATTACTTCTCTTACTATGGGAGTAGGATAACGTCCCGAACCTCCTTCAAACAACACGCAGGCAACTGCTATCTGCGGGTCATCATATGGTGCAAAAGCAACGTACCATGCAAAATCAGCATATGGTTCGCCAGTGTCAGGATTTGTTCCTTCCTTCTGAGCAGTTCCTGTCTTGCTTCCTACCTGAACAGGGAAATTTTTGTAAGGCTTTGCACTGTCATTTTCGGAAACCATTCTCATTCCTTCCTTCAACACATCCAGGTGACTGTAGTCAGAAAGTTCTATTCTTTCAGATTCTCTTAAAGGAACATAATCTGAATTTTTTCCATCGTAAGTTTTTATTTCCTTTATGAGGCTTACATTTCTCCTGTAGCCTCCGTTTGCAATTGTGGCCACATAATTAGCCATCTGTAATGTTGTATAAGAATTGTTACCCTGGCCAATGCTTATGTTTAAGTTGTCTCCAACATTCCATACAGCCTGATTGATATATGAATACTTGAGAATGTCAACCAAAGGAACATTGTAGTCATTAGTTTTATCAGGATTAAGCTTAAGTTTTACCAATCCGTCATATACTTCACCCCTTGTCATGGGCTCATCCCTATCAATCCAACTCACTATTTCTTCAACTATTTCATTTTTCATACCAGCATCAATTGAAAATCCGTCTTGCAGATATTTTTCAATGTTTGCCTCGAGGAAAATTCTTAAATATACTCTTATATTGAGTTTCTTACCTTCAATGCTGGGAGCTCCACCTGAAGCTTCCTGAGGAATGTCAATTTCAATTCCAGTTTTATCATCAAGGCCAAGCTTATCAGCCATTTCTATAATGTCTTCGGCATCTACCTTCACAGTGTGGCCCTGGCCTGTTGCCAGGTTTTCTCCAAGCACTGTTGTGTAATAATAAAAGTTGCATGAATTCATTATTGCTTCATACATTGTCTGTGAACCGTGTGCTCCTCCATACAAGTTGTATATCCAGCAGCTGAAATGCCTGTCGCCCACTTCCATTGTTCCTGCGCAGTACACCGTAGTGTTGGGGTCAACACCTTTTTCCAGTGCTGCAAGAGAAGTTACCATTTTAAATGTAGAACCGGGTTGAATGGCAGTGAGCATTGCAATGTTGTAAAGAGGCCTTGGGGCCAGCGGATTCTTTGAGTCATTCATGAGGCTGTTCCAGTCTTCACTTGAAATTCCAGTTGAAAACATGTTAAGGTCGTAGGAAGGATAATTGGCTAAAGCCAAAACTTCTCCTGTCTTCACGTCAAGAACAACCAATGCACCTGATTGAGCATTTTTATACTTATCTTTAAATGTAAAGTTTCCCCATTCGCTTTCAAAAACCCCTCCAACCTGAATTTGTTCAAGTCCCTTCTTAAGTGATTCTTCTGCACTTTTTTGCAATCTTGAATCGATTGTAAGAAACAAATCATCACCGGGAACAGGAGCCTGGCTGGACACTGATCTTATAGTTTTTCCCACATTATTTACTTCAACTGTCTTCTTACCCTTTTCTCCTCTTAAATAATCTTCAAACTTTTCTTCAAGACCGGTTTTTCCTATTATATCGTCAGTGCTGTAGCCTTTGTTAACCACATAGTCCTGAACTTCATAATCCTGTGCGATTTTACCCAGATATCCAAGCACATGGGCTGCAGTATCATACCCCGGATAATATCTTAAAGGTTCTATTTCAACATTAATACCATTAAGTTCATGAGATCTTTCAGAAATCATAGCCACAGTCTTCTCAGAAATGCTGTAGCATATATCTACAGGATGGTAAGAAAGATAGCTTGTTTTGTTGTAACGCTCCCTTATGACCAGAATGTTTCGCATTTCGTAATCATTTATATCACTGCTTATTTTAAGGGATTCACGAAGCATCGCAAAGACTTCCTCAGCAGAATAATTTTTAACATCATCTGTGTCGTCTTCAATCTTCACATTTTTATTGATCCAGTTTCTTTTGTCCCTGAAAGGCGTATATTCCCATTCAGCAATGGAAATGTACGGATTTTCATATTTTAACAGTTCCACCTGAGCGTAATATTTCACCGCTTCATCAGTGATTAAATTATAGAGAACATCATAATTTTTAAATGCAGTCTCCTTGATGAAATCATAAGCTGTTGTTGATGTATCAAGATGCTGCTGATTAAGGTATTTGTTCTTCTGTTCTTCATCAGTGAATTCAAATGATACAAACCCTTCATTTTCTACTGCTTGAACAGGCAAATCCTGATATATTTCCTTAAGCCTTTCAATAAGAATTGACCCCGGTATAACTTTTTCACTACCTGACTGATAAACAGCCTGTAGAAGGTTGTCTATGGAGTACTTCATGGTCATGAGCACAAAGTCATCCTTTGCAGTTGTATCCATTGTTATTTCTTCATGGTTTAAATTGAGGTTTCTTTTTATATTCTTGAAATCCTCATCCTGTACAAAGGAATAATCCACAAGATTAATGTTTGCTGCAAGGTTTCTCTCTTTGAGAAATTCATAGGAAAGACGTCTGATTTTGGAATTAGAAAACAATGTGTTTAAATACTTGCTGTTTTTAAGTAGCAGTTCCTTTACAACTTCATCAGCAGTAAGATTTTCATTCATGCCCTGTTCAGTCTTCCACACCTTTAAAGGATCTGCGATTTGCGTTTGATTTTGTTCTGGTGTTTCCTGATTCTTAACGGGTTCCTGTACTTGAGGCGGTTCCACATTTTCTATAGTACTCAATTCAGGATTTAAAATTGTTTCGTCGAAAACAAAATTACCGTCAACAAGCTTAACAGGAGCATCGATGTCCTTTAAAACAACATTTAAGACAGCTGACTTTGGACTGAAATCTTCACCATAAATATTGATGCTGAAATTAAGCCAGTCTTTCAGATTTTCTGAAACTGATTTTATTGCCCTTTCTTCAGCCGTTGTATATGTAACAGCTTGAAAACTTTCATCTTCAAAATCCTGATTTTCAGAATTAGATGAAACAATTTGCATTCTTTCAAGGTTTTCGTCAATATACTCAAAGGTGTCCAGTTCAATAGGAAATTCATCTATTGGCTTTTCGCCGTTTTTATCAAGAATTGAAGACAATATTTGTGCAACTTCAATGAAGTTTTTGCTATCTATCTCATCAGTATACATTTGCACCGTAAAGCTCGATACATTGTCAGCCAGTACACTTCCGTTTCTGTCATATATCTTGCCTCGTGGCGCTTTAACCGGAATATCCTTGATTTTTTTTATATCAGCAGTCTTTCTATATTCTTCACCTTCAACAACGGTCAAAACAGCCATTCTGAATCCAAGGAGACAAAGCATCAACACAATTATCATGTATAAAATATTGAATCTGTTTTTAAAAAACTTCTGTAAATTCAATTTGCACCTCTACTTTCCTTACTTCATATTCAGTTTGCTGAATATGAAGACTGTCAATTTCAATACAAAAATTACAAGCACCGTGTTAAGCGCAGCTTCAACAAAGATGCTTTTAAAAATAAAGACTGCATTTCCCACGCTGTATTTTAAAAAATACAAAACAAGGTACAAAAGCAAGTGCATTGCAATGGTTGAAACTGCCGTTACAGCACAATATGCAGTATAATTTTCTCTCATCATGCTGTCGCTGTAGCTTCCTATGACGGCTCCTATTAAAAAATATACCAGTGTGTATACTCCAAAAACATCATAAAGCATTGCATCGTACAAAACTCCTGTTATGATGCCTAATATTCCTCCCGTAATCCCGTCTGTCATCATTGCAAATATTACAACCAATATCAATGAAACATTTGGAATTGTACCAAAAATATCAAAAAAGCCGAAAAAGGATGTTTGGAAAATAAAACTTACAGCAACCATAGCAGCCATTAAGCCGAATTTTTTCATTTTAATTACCTTTCATCTTGCATTTTCATTATCTGTTTACTTTGAGAATATAAACTCTGCTCAGTTTTGTAAATTCCACAGCAGGTTCCACAACAATCCTATGAGTGGATGCATCTGTTGTTGGAACAACCTCTGTAACATTTCCAATATATATGTCAGGAACATAAACTTCCCCTATTCCTGAAGTTACAAGAAATTCATCCTTGTTTGCTACAGCCTTGCTGTTGAAAAAATACCCCGTTACGGTGCCGTCAATGCTGCCTTGAACAATACCGCTTTCATCGCTGTCAATGTCCCTGAAACTTATTTTGCAGCTTTCGTCCAGCACAGTGATTACTTTTGACCAATTGGAAGATGTTTCTGCAACTATTCCCACCAGGCCTATCTGCACCACACCCTTTTCTGTTTCAACAGCGCTTATGACAATGTCATTGACCTTCAACCCATCATCGGTGCCCTTGTCAATAGTAAATCTGCTGAACCAGTTTGAATCATCCAAAGCGATTACTTGTCCAACTGTATAGTCATAAGAAAGATTTTTCTTCATTTCATATTCTGTTTTTAAAGCTTCAGACTTGTTAACTATGTTTTCAAGCAGTCTGACCTGCTCCTTGAGTTCGTGGACTGTGTCCGTGAGCATTATGTTTTCTTCACGCATTCTTACAATTTCCTGAACAGAATAAAAAGAACTGGTCAATGTCTGTCCTGTATTGAACGTGAGTTTTTGCAATCCTGACACAACACTTCCCAGAAATCCCAAATTCACGTCATCAACCCTTCCGATGGAAGACAGACCAATCATAATAATCAATACAAATATTGTAATTAAAAACAATATCCTTCTGATATATTTCCTAATAAAATTCATTTCTCACCGCTACATTTCCTCACAAATTTTGCCTGCCCCCAGAGCAACAGACTGAAGAGGGTTTTCTGCTATATAAACCTTAAGCCCAGTTTCTTTTTCTATATAAATGTCAAGCCCTTTGAGAAGTGCTCCTCCACCGGTCAAATAAATGCCATTTGCATAAATGTCTGAAGAAAGTTCAGGAGGTGTTCTCTCCAGCACTCTTTTAATGGCATTAACAATGCTGTTTACTGTTTCTATAATGGCTTCTCTCACTTCATCACTTGTTACGGTTATGTGAAGGGGAAGTCCTGAAACAATGTCTCTTCCTCTTATATCCATGTCCTGGGTATAATTATCTGCACTTTCATAATTATTTTCTTCATTGTCTTTAGATTTGTTTCTAGCCCTGTGTTTCTTGTCATAATAATCCTTGCTTGCATTTCCAAGAACCATCTTGATTTTTTCTGATGTAACAAGGCCTATGTCCATTTTGTATTTCAATTTGATGTATTCCTTTATGTTCATATCCATGTCATCTCCGGCAATTCTTAATGAGTCGCTTTCAACTATTCCTCCCAGGGAAATTATGGCAATTTCCGTTGTGCCGCCGCCTATGTCTATTATCATGTTTCCAACAGCCTGTTCAACAGGAAGTCCTGCTCCTATGGCAGCAGCCATTGGCTCTTCCACTAGCTTAACCTTTCTTGCACCAGAATCATATGCTACATCTTCTACTGCTTTTCTTTCAATCGAAGTAACTCCCACCGGCAAGCAAATAACAATGTTTGCTTTAATGAATCTCCTTTTGTTCAAAGCCTTGTTTATAAAATATTTTATCATTGCACTTGTAATTTCAAAATCAGCTATAACGCCATTTTGAAGAGGTCTTACTGCATTTATTGTCTTTGGAGTTCTGTCAAGCATTGCCTTGGCATTTTCACCCACAGCGCACACCTCGTTGGAGCCAGTGTTTATAGCAACAACTGACGGTTCATTTACTGTTATTCCCTTGTTGCTCACATACACCAAAGTGTTTGAAGTTCCTAAATCTATTCCTATTTTTTGAGTAAAAAAATCTAAAAATCCCATATTTGTTTCCTTTCGCTATTTTATATTAATCCTTCTTCTTTGAAGCTGTAAAAAACTCCATCCCCTATGATAATGTGGTCTAAGACCTTTATTCCCAATATTTTTCCACATTCATCCAGTCTGTTTGTAAGTACTATATCTTCATGGCTTGGTTCTGTTTCGCCGCTTGGATGATTGTGCACAAGAATTATTGAAGAGCATGAATTTGCTACAGCTTCATAAAACACCTCTCTAGGGTGTACAATGGAGCTGTTCAGACTTCCAACTGAAATCTGTGACACTTTTTTTATGTTGTTTTTAGTGTCAAGCAATATGATTTTAAAATATTCTTTTTTGTAATATCTCATTTCCTCCATCATCACAACAGCGGCATCTCCGGGGGAAGATATTTTAATTTTGTCAACTTTTAAAGTGCTTATTCTTTTGCTTATTTCAGCCACAGCAAGAAGCTGTGCAGCTTTTACATCGTTTATGCCCTTGTATGACCGCAAAATTTCTTGAGTAGATTCGGCAATGTTTCTTAAGCCTTTTCCTTCTTCCTTTAAAATTTTTTGGGCGAGCATAACTGCATTTTCGTCTTTGTTTCCTGTCCTTATGATAACTGCAATAAGTTCTGAGTCGGACAAATAGTTAGCTCCATATTTCAGCAATTTTTCCTGAGGTCTTTCATCTCTGGGCATTGATTTTATGGTGTAGTTAGTATTGTCCATTTTATCCTCCAATATGCAATTTTGCATTAAAGCAGCTTAAGAGAAAAATGTTTTGTAAGAATAGTATTCAGTTTTGTAAGCGGAAGGCCCTTCACATTGTTGTAGCAGCCATCAATTTTTTTAACCATGAGCTCTCCATAGCCCTGAATTCCGTAAGCTCCTGCCTTATCTAAATGTTCTCCTGTTTTTAGATAACGTCTAATAAAGTCATCTGTAAGAGGGTTAAACTCAACAAATGTCTTTTCATAATCAACAACCTTTGTTCCATTTTCACTGTCTATGATGCAGATTCCCGTATAAACGCTGTGAGTTTTTCCAGACAGTGATTTAAGCATTGAAAATGCCTCTTCATAATCTTTTGGTTTTCCCATAATCTTATCAAGAAATACTACAGTGTCAGCTGCAATTATGATTCCTTTTATCTCAAAGTCGCAAGAGGCTTTCCATGCCTTTTCAAAAGCAATTTTCATGACTGTTGTTTCCGGAAGATCCAGGTCATTTACCAATTCATCCGTATCAGGTGAAAAAACAATTATGTTTTCCAGATATTTTGATAGCATCTCAATCCTTCTCGGTGATTTAGAAGCTAATATTATATTTTTCATTATTCATCCTTAAAGTTTTCTATAAGCTATTATTGCAATTAACAATCCAATTATTCCTGCAACTGTTAGATTTGCACTAAAACCGAATGTTAGAGTGAATATGTTCAAGTCTAAAGTTGCCGGACCGAATCCAATTCCTTCTCCATAATTCAAAATAGGAAAAGTACTTGCAAAGGCTTGACCCAAAATTGTGCCAATGATAACTGATGTTAAAATCAACAAAACCAAGTAAATGGTATTTCCCTTCTTCATGTTATACCTCTCTTCGCAATCTTAATAGTGTCCTGTTTAAATTGTCAGAAACAAAAATTGAAGAATACCCAACAAAACAGCCTGTAAAAATGCTTACAAGAGATAAAACAGGCATGTAATAATACAGGTTGAACGTTCCGAAAATTATGGCAGCAACAGTAACCTGTGTTGCGTTGTGGGTCATTGCTCCAAGAACACTCACACCTATGAAACTTAATTTTTTGCAGTATTTAAGCCCCAGGCTCATTGCTACTGTGCTCATAATTCCGCTTGCCAGACTGTAAATAAATGTAACAGGGTTTGTTGCCACGAGCATCAAAAGAATGCATCTGAGTATTACTACAAGCATTGCATCTTTAAAGCCAAAAACAACTATTACTGTCATTGTAACTATGTTAGAGAGCCCCAGCTTTGCACCGGGTGCTATGTATGGCAAGGGAATCATTCCTTCTAAAATGCTCAAGATTAAAGCAGCTGCAGTAAGCAGAGATAAAAAAATGTATCTTTGTAATTTATTCATAATTTTCCTTTTCCTTATTGTGCCATAAAATCAACGTCATTTTCTTCCTCGGACTTATCTTCAATTTGAATCATAAACTGATTTGGAAGACAAACTATTATTTCACCGTCTCTTGAAATCTTGCCTTGTGAAAGACATATTTTATCGGGACAGGAAGCATCGTGTATCCATACTTCTCCGTTTTCTATGTGAACCGTATTGTAGCCTGATTTTTCGTCGCCTACAGTGAACTCTGTTTCATAGTCATCAGACATGACATATTCCCCCACAAGTTCCTCGTGGGAGTAGACGTAGGCAATTTTTTCATCAGCATGTACAGCCTTTCTTCCTCCTGAAAAAAGTATCACCACATTGATTAATACTATTGCTGCAATCAGTGCAATATCGTACCTGTTAATTTTAGTTTTCATTTTACGCCCTTTAATATTTTTTAGATTATTCATTTTATCATCAATTAATAGTTATTTCAAGATTGTATATATATTTTATAAACTTTTTTGTATTCCTGAACAAAAATTTAACTAATGACTAAATATCAATTTACAGTGAACAATAAAACTGTTAAGATTATAATTAATATAACTCATTTTCCATAATAAAATCTTAAATTGAGGTGATAATTTGGTAATTTACAAAATAAACCAGGATAAGCTTTCTGAAATAGATTATGAAAACTTTAAAAAAGATGAAGAAAGCACTTTTCTTTTTATCCTTAATCCCAATGAACTGATGGATGTAAACGGTTATTTCCGCTTCAACTACACTACAATAAACGACTGCATACACAAAGATGATACTCCGAAAGTTGAAATTTATGAGAATTACAGTTTTGGAATCCTTAACATAATAGATGCAACACGAGATACATACACTTTTGACGAACTTGATTTCTACTTGACAAAAAAATGCCTGCTTCTTGTTACAAAAGCAGATCTAAGCATAATTGATGACGTTAAAAAAGATGTAGACTCAAAAGGGTCCATGATTTTAAGCTTGGACAGAATATTGTATACATTATTTGATAAAATGTCAGCAAAAGACTATCAGATGCTTTCATACCTTGAAGCAGAAATTCAGGATGTGGAGGTTGATGTAATTGAAGGCAAAACAAAGGATTATATTTCAGATATTGTAAATCTTAAAAAAAAGCTTTTGTTTTTAAAGAAACATTATGAGCCGCTTTTAGACATTATTGAAGACATTACCGAAAACAGCAACAATGTTCTGGACAGCAAATCAATAACTTACTTTATTATTTTGTTCAACAGGATTGAGCGCCTCAACAGAAAAGTTGGAAATTTAAGGGATTATGTAACACAAATAAGAGAATCCTACCAGGCTCAGCTGGACCTTAATTTAAATAACACAATGAAACTTTTTACAGTAATTACTGCAATATTTCTCCCGCTTACGCTCATTGTGGGCTGGTACGGAATGAATTTTACAACTATGCCGGAGCTCCACTGGGAATACGGTTATGCATTTGTAATATTACTGAGCATTTCAGTTTTTATAATCTGTATATGGTTTTTCAAGAAAAAGAAATTAATGTAAAAACTAAGATAATTTTATGTAAGCAATTCTACAAAAATATTTCACAAAAAAATTGCAATGTATATTGCAATTTTTTTATTGTTAAGCTTCAATAACCATAAAATCCGTAACCAGCCTTGACAATTTGTTCTTTGAGTCAAATCCGTAGTAAGTAGGAAATGTCCCTTCGTTCCATCCGCTTGCAAATATAATTATGTTGCTTCCCTTTTTATTGTCTATTACAATATCCGCACATGAACATTCGCTTATCTTCACAGAATTTCTAACATTGTTTTCATATTCTTCAAGTTCTTCTTCATCCATGACGTCAAGAACTTCCATTACAGATTCATCCATGAAACATCCAAGACCGTTTTCAACTTCATATCCCATGAATTCGTCGTGGCCGAAGCCTTTAGAAGATTCTCCGGCAAGCAGTGCCATTTCCCATTTTACCGGATCATTTTCGTTAAATCTAATTTCTGCCAAAACAGTCTGTTTTTTTCTGTTTTCAGTTTTTCCCACATATATGTATACAGGATATTCCCCCGGCTTAACGTGCACAGAATAGCTTTCGTCGTCATACATCAAAATAGGGTCTGTGGCAATGATTTTGCCGGTGGCTAGCTTTACTTTGCCAGCTTCAATTTTTTCAATATTCATTCTTCCAAATTCGGTATCAATCATGCTGGTATTGCCGTTTGTTATATTAAGAACATCTAAATTTATATACATAAATTGCTCCTTTGATTATTTTTTTCTTTCATCGAGAATTTTTTTCAACTCATCCATAAAAGTATTAATATCTTTAAACTTCCTGTATACAGAAGCAAACCTTACATATGCAACATCGTCCACGCTTTGAAGTTCGTTCATGACCAGTTCTCCTATTACCTCAGTTGACACTTCATTTTGAAAATTGTTCAAAAGCTGCTTTTCAACCTTATCTGCTATATCTTCTATTTGCTCGAGACTGACAGAACGCTTGTCACAGGCTCTTATAATACCGTTTATTATTTTATCACGGTTGTAGCCTTGCCTTGTTCCGTCTCTTTTAATTACCACTATTTGAGTTTCTTCAATTTTTTCGTAGGTTGTAAATCGATGTCCGCATTCAATGCATTCTCTGCGACGCCTTATTTTAAAACCATCATCCGTGGGTCTTGTATCAACCACTTTGCTTTCAGAACAATTACATTTTGGACATTTCATAATAATCTCCTCTAATTGATTTTACTAAATATTTAACACAAAGTAAAGTAATTATTCATTTATTTCAATTTGCTCATAAACTTTGCTTCTTCAATTATGAATCTTTCATGTGTTCCTTCACCGATTTTTTTGTCTTCATCATATGCATCAATTTTAAAAACCAGCCTTTTTCTGTCAACTTCAATAAGCTCTGCTTCTGCCCACACTTTCTTGCCAACTGCTGTTGCGCTCAAGTGCTTAACATTAATCATTGTTCCAACCGTTGAATATCCTTCCGGAAGATAATCCTTTACTGCATTCATGGCAGCCCCTTCCATAAGTCCTATCATCATTGGAGTTGCAAACACTTCAGCTGCACCGCTTCCAAAAACCTTTGCAGTGTCATTCATGGTCACAACTTTTTCTTCCTTGTTTTTTAATCCTGTATTTAAATTAAATTCCATAATATCTCCTCTTTATTTATTTTTTAGCGGATTAATGAATGAACATGGGATCATAGCCACACATTTTCCGCATACTTCCGTAAGTTCCAAATCACTGAACATTTTATCATATTCCAGCAGCAATTCATAGCACTTGTGTCTGTCAAATCCATTTACAGTAAGAGCCTTTGAAGGACATGCTTCAACACATTTTTTGCATGTAGAGTTGTATTTGTATAAACATCTTTCTGTTTCAAGAACCGAATCAGGCTCAATTACAATGTCAATAACAATACTTCCAAATCTGCCGCAGCAGCCCTTGTTGGTTATGAGCATGTTGTTCAGTCCAAATGTTCCCAGTCCTGCAGCATATGCAACATGCCGTTGAGACCAGTAACTTATGACCTTGTTTGTGTCAAAGCCAGGAGCATCAAATCTCGCCATATTTGCTCCTGCTCCTATTTTATCTAACTTTTCTATTAAATATTCACCAAGGTTCAGTAATAGTTTGTTGGTTTCTAAATATGCAACAGCCCATTCCCTGGAAGGGGCATCCCCTTTGTAATTTGTGCGCACCAAATTTTCTGTAAAAGGAATGAAATAAGACACCACAGTCCTTGCTCCAGGAAGAATGTCTATGGGAAGGAGGTGTTTTTCATCAATAATTTCCCTGTACTTATTAAAAAGTTCATTCTCAGCGTCAGCAAAACCAACTAATGGTTCCTTCCACTCTGTTAAAGTGTGATTTTTATTTTTGTATTCCCCCACGAAATCAATAACCATCTGTCTTACTTGATTTTTCATAATTACCTCCTACTGATTTTTTTCCATGTAAACACTCATGCTTGGGAATGCAAATGATATTTTTTCTTCGTTGAATATGTCTATTATTTTAAAGTTTATATCATTTTTTATTGCCATAAACTCTGTGTAATCAGTTGTCGTTGTAAGGTATTGAACAACAATGTCAAGTGAGCTTGCTCCGAACTTGTCAAGTTTTACAAGTGCTGAATCACTCTTAACCATTGGATTTTGATCCAGCATTTCTTTTATTTTAGAAATTGCTCCCTTTAGACTCTCAGAACTTGTACCGTACACTGCTCCCACAGTAAAATTAACTCTTCTGTTTGCCCTGGCGCTGAAATTTATGAGTTCCCTATCTGCAAACCTTGAATTGGGAACCGTCACCAGCTCCTTGTCAATTGTTCGTATCTTTGTGCTGCGAAGTCCCAGTTCCTCAACAGTTCCTTCAAATGAGTCAACCTTGATCCAATCTCCAACGCTGAAAGATTTATCTGCAAGTATAACAAAACCTCCGAAAAAGTTTTTTATGAGATCCTGCGAAGCCAATGCAAGAGCAGCTCCTCCTATTCCAAGTCCTGCAAGAATGCTACTTAGCTGTTCAAAATTAAATTCAACTGCTATTGCAGCTACTGCTATAATAATTATTATTGCTTTTATGAGCTTTGCAAGAAGAGGAAAAACAGTCTTTGACATCTGAGTTCTTTCTGATTTTTCTTCTTTGTTCAAATACTGATTGTTAAGTTCTTCAGCGTAGGCAGATATAATTTTTAAAAGTCCCTGGGTCATGGTTATTATAACAAAAGTCCTGTATACCCTGTTTAGGAATATGTTTATGTCAGCATTAAATGGAAGAATAATCAATGCAAAATAAAGTCCCGTGTATGTAAAGAAGTTTACCAGTGGTTTTTCAATGGAATCCAGGACCAGTACAATGTTTTTCAAATTATATTTTCCTGATAATTTTTTTAAAGCCTTAATGATTATGTTTGCTATGATATTTCTGAACATTAAGACTGCGAACAAAATCATAACTGATTTTGCTGCTTGAGCAGCGTCTATTTCTCTGATAAAGATCATGATATTCCTTCCTTTATTTTCTTGTTATTAAGATTATATAATAAAATGTGTAAATTTAAAAGAGGTTTTGATAAATCAAAACCTCAAATTTGTTATTGTCTTTTTAATGCTTCAACAGGCGGAAGATTTGAAGCGTTAATCGCAGGGTAAACACCAAACAAAAGTCCAGATGTAAGAGCAACAAACACTGCTATTCTAATGGAATCGAAGCTTACAACTGCTGACAGCCCATAGCTTGCCACAAGGCTTACCGCCCATGCTCCGATTACTATTCCTGTTATGCAGCCTATGATACTTACATACACTGCTTCAAGGAGAAACTGAATGAGCAGGTCCTCCTGTTTTGCTCCAAGGGCTCTTCTTACACCGATTTCGCTTGTTCTTTCCGTTACAGCCACAAGCATTATGTTCATGATTCCAATACCACCAACAAGAAGTGATACTGCTGCTATGCCTCCAAGAAGTACAGTCATAACCCTGTTTGCCTGATCGGCTTCTTTTACCAGGTTGTTAAGACTTGTGATTGTAAGAGGTTCTTCGCCTTTTTCAAAAACATTTTTATCTTCACCCGGCACCTCTGGTTCAGGCACAGGCTCTGGAACCGGTTCAACAGGAACTGATATGTCCCCTCCACCTTCAACAGGAGCTTCTCCCTCACCTCCTGTTCCGGGTGTTATATTACTGCCTACACCTACTTTTCTTTTATAAATTCTTCCTAGCTGAACCATGGCAAGTTCAGCATCTTCAGCGCTTGGTGACTTCGCCCAAATTTCTAAAATGTCTTTTGTTTTTGAAATTTTCATGGCAGAAGTGTACGGAATTACTATTTTGTCGTCTATGCCGTCACCTTTTCCTTCTCCCTTTTCAGCAAGCACTCCTACAATACGGTAATTTATTCCATCAATTTTTAAAGTCTGTCCCACAGGGCTTCTTCCGTTTAAAAGATTTTGTGCTACATTGTATCCAAGCACAGCAACAGGGGCTCTTTGCTTAACATGGAGCGATGTGAAGAAATTTCCCGAAACAACTCTGTGATCTTTTATTTCAGGATAATTCTGATTCACTCCCACAATGTTCATTTTGCTTTCGTCTCTTCTCCACCTAACGGGCGTTTCTTCCGTATAAACAACAGGTGTGGCATAATCAACGCCCGTTACTCTCAGTGGAATATTTTCAGCTTCATCAGCTTCAAATGTCACATTTTCCGCATTTGATTTAATGACTATTACATTTTCCCCAAGACTTTCAAACTGAGATACAATAGACCTTCTTGCACCTTCTCCAATGCCCATGAGACTTATTACAGCTGCTACACCAATTGAAATGCCAAGAACCGTCAAGAAAGTCCTCAGAAGATTTGATGTTATGCCGTCAAATGCCATCACTGCAGAAAATTTCAGCCTTACAAGAATGGAAGAAATTTTTCCTCTGTCCTGCATTTCATCACCCCTCACTAATTAGTTCCCTGATTTGTACTCGGCAGAAACGAATCATCCTCAGGAACACTTTCGCTTGGCATTAAGTCTTTTGTGCTTCCTGTTACAACCTGCTGCCCTTCTTCAAGCCCGCTTAAAACTTCAACATACATGTCGTTCATAAGGCCTGCTTCAATTTCAACTACTTCAGGCTGTCCCTGCGCATTTATAATTTCAACCTTTTGAACTCCATTTTCTTCAAATACAGCTTCAATTGGAACTAAAAGCGTATCAAAAGCTTCTCCTGAATTAACAAAGCAGTTTGTGTTCATTCCAGGTCTTAACCCTTCTCTTCCCAAAACTCTTATCTGAACATTGTAAACAGTCTTTCCGTCTCTGTCTGTGTACTGGTTGAGGCTCATTACGCTTCCTTCAAATTCTTCCCCCGGAAGGGCATCAACAGTTACTGTAACTGGAGCGTCCTGGCTTATATACAATACGTCAAGGTCGCTTACTGTCGTGTAAATGTACATTTCATCAGTGTTGTACATATCCATGAGCTGCAGAGACCACTGATCGCTTGATTCAGATGCAACTATGGTGTCTCCCACATTGTAGTTCACATAAGATACCATTCCGTCTGATGGTGCAGTTACCATCATCTTTGTTGTAAGAACAGAAACTTTGTCAATTTTTTTGTATATGTTTTCTATGTCATCATTGATATCATCTATTTTTTTATATTCGTTCATGATGGCTTCAACATCATTTTGAATCATTTTTGTAACATCAGCCCCTGCAATTCTCACAAGAATCTGTCCCTTATCAACAAACTCGTTTGAATTTACCGGAACATCTGTTGCTATGATTGTTGTGTTGTCACTGTCGGAATAAAGTGTTGAATATACTTTCTTTTCATTTACATATGAAGCAACTGTTCCGTTGTATGAAAGACCTGTAACAGGTATGCCGTTGTTTTCAGTATAGATGGCTGTTACCATTCCCGGCTGAACCAGGCCCGGATTATCTGCTTCTATTTCTCCCATATGCACATATGTCATGGAATTGTCGCTTGGAACAGCATTTGAGTTAAGTTTTTTGATTGTTCCTGTGTAGAAACCATCAAATGCTGTCTGTGTTCCTCCACCTTCAAGAACTCTTCTGAACTGAAGAAAAACTTTTTGGCCTACCTTTAGACTTGAATATTCATATGTGTTTACTTTAAATGATATTTTAAGCTTGCTGTCGTCAACTATGGTTGCAATGTGGGCATTTTCTACTTTGTCGCCTTCTTCAACCGTGAATTCAGAAAGGCGACCCTTTATGGGAGCAGTGATAACTATTCCGTCATATGGATTTACCTGTCCAATGTCTGTAATATCCTGATTTAATTTATCTTCAAGATCTTCAATTTTTCCTTCAATTGTTTCATTTATTTCCCTTATTTCATCTTGCTTTTTTTGAATGCTGTCAGTGAGATCTTCCAGTATTTCCCCAAGGTTTGAAGCTGACAGACGTACAAGATTGTCATCTTTTTTAATCATCTGGTTTGGTTCAACGAATACTTCTTCAACTGTGTATGTAACTGAAACGCTGGAACCATTTGAATCTGTGATTCCTTCAGGCTTTGGAGCTGTTATTGATCCTCCCCAGTTTCCGTTCAACTGTCCTGTTATGTTTACACCCTGCTTTATGTCTCCTCTTTCTACGGGCTTTGTAGCATATCTTGGGCCTGTGGAAACTTCAGAAGCATCAGGAATGAGCTGCTTTGCTGTAATATATCCTCCCAAAAATACAATAGCTAAAATAAGTGCTATAGAAATAATTTTTTTATACATTCGATTTCCCTCCACTGCTTACATCAGATACTATTTCTCCGTCCACCAGCCTTATTATGCGGCTTCCGTATTCTGCTATTTCTTCTTCATGTGTTACTTGAACAATTGTCATTGATTTTTTTTCATTTAATTCTACAAACAATTCCATAATCATGTCCCCGGTCTTTGTATCCAGCGCTCCTGTTGGTTCATCCGCTAGAATTATAGCAGGATTCCCGACTATGGCTCTTGCTATTGCAACACGCTGCTGCTGACCACCTGAAAGCTGACTTGGAAGGTGATGCATCCTTTCCTTGAGGCCTACCAATTCAAGGGCATTTTCAGCAAGCTCTTTTCTCATCTTTGTGTTCATGCCTCTGTATATCAAAGGAATTTCCACATTTTTTATGGCATTCATCCTTGGCAGAAGATGAAAGTTCTGAAACACAAACCCTATGAACATATTCCTGATATCTGACATTTTAGAATCGCTGAGTCTATCCACCATAGTTCCCGAGAGTTCATAAGTTCCGCTGGTTGAATGGTCAAGACACCCTACTAAATTTAGAAGCGTCGATTTTCCTGAACCTGAGGGCCCCATTATAGAAACAAATTCTTTTTCATGTATTGTAAAAGAAATGTCCTTAAGTGCTTCCACTTGAATTTGTCCTGATTTATAAAGCTTGGAGATATTCTCCATTTTAATGATTTCCATATTTCACCTCTTTTCACATGCTGGTACTACTATTATGACGTATACGAATATAAAAAGTTCGCATAATTTTGTAATTTTTTAAAATTTTGGTTGTTATTTTTAAAAAAGATTTCATAGTTTACAAAAACAAAAGATCGGAATACGATCTTTTGCAATCATGAGATTTACTTTATAACATCTATGAATACGGAATCTATCCAAACTTTGTTTTGTCCCTGGTATTCAATGTATATGTTTAAGGAGTCTGCATCTGTTACATTTATGGGAACTGTCACCTGAGACCACATGTCGTCATATATTTTGACAGATGTGTGGAAATTTGAAGTGAGAACTCCGCCTTTGTAAGCCTCAAGAACTATGAGTGCCTCAACATCCTTTTCTGCCTTTGTCTTCGCTGAAATTCCAATTTGCTTTTTAAGCATATAACTGAACTTCTCATCCGTAAAATCAACAACTGCAAACAAACTTTTAAGTTTTCCGTCTCCAGTATTTTCTGCAACAAGTGAATTTTTGCCTTCGACGTAAATGTCACTGTCAATTTTTACTTTTTCTCCTGAATAACCTATTTTTTCAATGAGCTTGTCGTTAAAATACATTTCAGTGGAATCAGCTATAGAAGAAGCTGGATCATCTGTATTGTTTTGTTTAGGAGAATCTGTACCTGGGGTTTTTCCTTGTTCAACGGTAGTGTCACCATTTCCATCTGCTGAAACTTCCTGTGTATTGCTTAAATTTTTTATAATCATGTTTCCCAGAAGCAACACCAATACAACTATTACTATGGAAAGAACAGCCCTTTTTATTTCCTTGCCCAGAACAATTCCTGATGTCTTGATTTTTTTTCTTGATTTAGGATTGTTGTCATTTACATAAATATCGAAGATTGATTTGTCATCCGGTGTCTCTTCTTGTGATGCATGTTCAAACGCCTCTGTACTGCTGTCAGATGGCTTTGGCTCTTCATCCCGTATAATTGCCTTTGGAACAGTCTTGTTTGGAGCTAAAGTTTCTGTGCCGAATATCATGGCAAATATGGGCGAACCCTTAAGTTCCGCAAGAACATCTCTCGGAAAGATGTACTCTCTTGTGAGACATCTTACAATTATTTTTAATATATCCGGCGGTATGGTGTCTGATATGTTGTAATCGACAATTTCTGTTCCAGAAAATATGTAGTGAATCATGTTTCCAAGCCTTTTAAAAGTTTCATTGTCTGCTATGTCATATTCCTGTTCAAAAATAAGATTGCAGTCCACAACCACTTTATCGTTTTCATCCACATACAACCTGTCCAGGTCAAGAATTTTTTGCTGCACCACATCTGTCATGTTGAAAATGTTTTGAGCAAGTTCAATAACTTTTTCTGCCAGATTGAACTGATGCTTGAGAGTCAGGTTTTTCGCCGAATATTCTCTTAATCCGGTGTATTCGGTCTTTAAAGGCTTTGTGTAAATATATATGCGGTCTTCGGTATTATAGCTTTCCAATATGTTGGATGGAATTGCTCTTAATTCTTCTATATTAATAAGATTAATAACCTTCTGGCTAGTTATTACATTGCTGTAAAATATTTCGCCCGAATCATTGTCCTTGCATTCCAAAACTCTTTGGAACACATTTTCAAAAATAGTGCGGACAATCTTATAGTTGTTGTTCATAAGCCTACCTCCGAATATTTCTTAATATTATATTAACAATAATTTCGACAAAAATAAAGACATTTTTGTAATTTTTTGCAATTAAAAAGATGAGGCTCAATCCTCATCCTTTTTTATTTCATATTCTACATCTTCAACAACATTTTTAATGTCTTCTTTTTCTTTGCCCTTATACTCAGCACCGTGTTCATTGTAATATTTTTTGGTTTTACCCGATGCAATGCTTAAAAGAAACGCAAGCACCACTGCATCATCAATAATTGAAAAACCTAGGACCGGGGCCGGTATTAAATCCGCCGGACTTACTATATATATCAAAGGAATGATAACCCACCATTTTTCCTTTAAAGGTATTGATTTGTCTAAAAGGAATTTTATGATAATATAAAATCTGTTCATCTACGAAACGAACACTACATCCGGCAGTTTCTTCTGAAGCTTCATGGAGAAATTGTTGGCTGTGTCTATTGTTTTAGAATTACCTAAAACAATGTGGGTAATATCTTTTTCCACAGCGAAATCCACTATTGCTTTTGCAACATCTTTTGATCTTTTCACTATTAAGTTAGCTCCAACATCTTTTGTAATTTCAAACAAATACTCTAATGCATCTCCATCGCTTAAATTGTATAAAAGCTTATCATTTTCATTGACCACATGTATGACATAAAGCTGGCTTCCTTCGTCCCTGGACAACTCAACGCCATGCTCTATGAGATTTTCACATGTCTTTTGCTGCGTTACACATACCAATACATTTTTATGCATCGCTATTCTCCTTAAATGGCGGGAATATGTGGGAATTGAACCCACCCAGGACGCTACTAACGCCCCGCGACTGATTTTGAAGACCAGGAGGCACACCAGCACCTATCTATCCCCATCGGAAATAATGATAACATAATTTCTTAAAAATTTCAAGCTTATTTTATCTTGAAATATTGTAAACGTCCACGTTCTCTCCTGAAATACCTGTTTCCATTATGTCAGTCAGGGCAGAAACCGTATCAAGAGAAGTGAAAACATTGATTGAAGCTTCAACAGATGTTCTTCTGATTCTGAAGCCGTCTGTGTTAACATCATTTGCTTTTGTAGGTATGTCAACAACAAATCCAATGTTTCCGCTTCTTATTAAATCTATTATGTTTGGTTTAGTTTCTCTTACCTTCTTGACTGTTTGAGCATGGATTCCGTTATCATTGAGATATTTAGCTGTGTTTTCCGTTGCTACAAAATCAAATCCCATTTTATTCAATTTTAACGCAATAGGCTTAAAGCTTTCTTTATCTCTGTTTCTTATAGTAGCCAATATCATTTTGTCCTTTTGAGGCATCTTTACTCCTGCAGCAATAAATCCTTTGTAAAGAGCTTCTTTGTAGTCTTTTCCAACACCCAGCACCTCTCCTGTTGATTTCATTTCAGGTCCGAGACTCACATCAACACCGTCAAGCTTTTGAGTGGAGAAAACAGGAACTTTCACTGCAACAAGCTCAGATTCCTTGTACAGACCAGTACCGTATTCCATGTCTTTAAGTTTTTCTCCAAGCATTACCCTTGTGGCAATTTCAATCATAGGGATTTTAGTAACCTTGCTGATGTAAGGAACAGTCCTGCTCGAACGAGGATTTACTTCTATGATGTAAAGATCATTTTCAAACTCAATGAACTGAATGTTTACCATACCCACGGTCTTAAGTGCCCTTGCAATATTTTTTGTTATGACTGCAAGTTTTTCTTTTATTTCATTGCTTAGATTTATAGGAGGATAAATGGATATGCTGTCTCCTGAGTGAATGCCGGCTCTTTCTAAGTGCTCCATTATTCCCGGAATCAAAATGTCCTCTCCGTCGCATATGGCGTCAACTTCAATTTCTCTTCCCACAAGATATTTGTCTATGAGAACAGGGTTTTTCGTGCTCATGTCAAAGGCTCCCTGCAGGTAAGTCACAAGATCTTCTTCTGAGTATGTTATTTCCATACCCTGTCCTCCAAGGACGTAGGAAGGTCTTACTAGTACAGGATATCCAACGGCTGCTGCTGCTTTTTTGCCGTCTTCTATATTCATTACAGCTTTTCCCTTTGGTCTTTTAATACCCAAGGATTCCAGTATTTCATCAAATTTTTCCCTGTCTTCTGCCATATCTATTTGTTCAGGGTCAGTACCCAGTATGGGTATGTTTTTTTCCTTAAAGAAGTTTGCAAGTTTTATGGCCGTCTGTCCTCCAAACTGCAGCACCACTCCGTCAGGATTTTCTTTTTCAACAATATTTAAAACATCTTCTTCAGTCAATGGCTCGAAGTACAATTTATCGGCTATGTCAAAATCCGTGCTCACGGTTTCAGGATTGTTGTTTACTATTATTGTTTCAATTCCTGATTTTTCAAGTGCAAATATGCTGTGCACCGAACAGTAGTCAAATTCAACGCCCTGTCCTATTCTTATAGGTCCTGAACCTATTACAAGAATTTTTTTCTTGTCTGAAGTAATAACTTCATCATATTCATCATAGGTTGAATAATAATATGGAGATACTGCTTCAAATTCTCCGCCGCATGTGTCAACCATCTTGTAAACTGCCTTTATGTTGTTTTTCATTCTCAGATTGTAAATGTCCCCGGGCTCAGCTTTTATCAGATCTGCTATTCCCTTGTCAGAAAATCCCATTTTCTTAAGTTTTTTAAGCCATGTTGCATCCAGCTCATCAAATGATGCATTTCTTAACAGTTCTTCTTCTTCAATAATGTTGTATATTTTGTGGAGGAAGAATTTGTCTACTCCTGTAAGCTCAGCAATTTTTCCTATTCTGTATCCTCTTCTTATAAGTTCTGAAAGATAAAACAGTCTTTCATCGTCCGGAGTCTGAATTCTTGCCTTAAGCTCCACCAGGCTCTTTTCTGCGGCTTTTTTGCTGTAAAGGCTGTACTGTTTTATTTCCAGAGAACGAACAGCTTTAAGAAGAGCAGCTTCAAAGCTGTTTCCAATGGCCATAACTTCTCCTGTTGCCATCATTTTTGTTCCAAGACTTCTTTTCGCCTTGAAGAACTTGTCAAAAGGCCACTTTGGAATTTTAAGAACCACATAGTCAAGAGTAGGCTCAAATGCTGCATAAGTTTTTCCGGTTACTGCATTAACAATTTCATCCAGATCGTATCCCAGTGCAATTTTAGTTGCAACCTTTGCTATTGGATATCCTGTAGCCTTTGAAGCAAGTGCCGAAGAACGGCTGACCCTTGGATTGATTTCTATTACAGCATATTCAAAGCTGTTTGGATTAAGTGCAAGCTGTACGTTGCATCCCCCTTCAATTCCTATGGCGTCTATTATTTTTATGGAAGCTGTACGAAGCATTTGGTATTCAACATCCGAAAGAGTTTGTGAAGGAGCCACAACTATGCTGTCTCCTGTGTGAACTCCAACAGGGTCGAAATTTTCCATATTGCAGATTGTTATGCATGTTCCGTTTTTATCGCGCATAACTTCATATTCTATTTCTTTCCATCCCTTGATGCTTTTTTCAATGAGCACCTGTCCGTTCATACTAAGCTGCAGACCTGCAGATAAAATTTCTGTCATTTCATCCTCATTGTTTGCAATTCCTCCTCCTGTTCCCCCGAGAGTGTAGGCAGGTCTTACTATAATAGGATAACCGATTCTTAAAGCAACTTTTTTGCCAGTTTCAAGATCTGTTACAATTGCAGAGTCAACTATGGGCTCGCCTATCTTGTTCATCATTTCCTTGAAAAGTTCTCTGTCTTCACCGTACTTGATGGACTGAACGCTTGTTCCTATAACTCTTACGTTGTATTTGTCAAGAATTCCCTTGTCGTATAATTCAACCGTAAGGTTAAGGCCAGTTTGTCCTCCCATGCCTGCAATGACGCTGTCAGGTCGTTCCTTTGCAATGATTTTTTCAACATATTCCACTGTAAGCGGTTCTATATAAACCTTGTCGGCAATTTCTGCATCAGTCATTATTGTTGCAGGATTAGAATTTACGAGCACAGTTTCTATTCCTTCTTCTCGTAAAGCTCTGCAGGCCTGGGTTCCTGAATAGTCAAATTCTGCTGCCTGACCGATTATAATAGGTCCAGAGCCTATAACCAGTACTTTTTTTATGCTTTTATCTAAACCCATATTTGTTCTCCTTTATATATTTTTATGAAGTCGTCAAAAATTATGTTTGAGTCGTGAGGACCCGGGCATGCTTCCGGATGATATTGAACACCCATGACTGGAAGAGTCTTGTGTCTCACACCCTCCACAGTGTTGTCGTTTATGTTCACATGGGTTATTTCAAGTTCTTCAGGAAGGGAATCTCTTTTAACCATGTAACCGTGGTTTTGAGAGGTTATTGTTACCTTTCCAGTCATGAGATTCTTCACAGGATGATTGCAGCCCCTGTGGCCGAATTTCATTTTTTCGGTTTCAGCTCCCATGGCAAGAGCAATAATCTGAACACCGAGGCATATTCCTGTCACAGGTATAACTCCTATGAGAGATTTCACTGTATCTATGACATCAGGAAGGTCCGTTGGGTCGCCAGGTCCGTTTGAAAGAAATATGCCGTCAAAATTATATTTCATTATTTCTTCTTTTGATGTGTGGGCTGGGAAAATTGTGAGTTTACATCCCTTGTTTACAAAGGAGTTTAAAATGTTTGATTTGATTCCGCAGTCTAAAACCCCTATGTGAAGATCTCCATCACCTATTGTTTTTATTTCTTTTGGAGTAACTTTGTCCACAGCGTCTGTATTTGAAAAAGAATCAAATCTTTCATGAATTTCTGCCTCGCTTAATTCTTTTGTAGTTATTATTCCTTTCATTGTGCCGGCGTTTCTTAATATTTTTGTAAGCTCTCTTGTGTCAATTCCTTCAATGCCCATTATGTTGTTTTGCTTGAGATATACATCAAGATCAATTTCACATCTGAAATTGTTTGGTACTCTGCATGCTTCTCTCACTATGAAGCCTTTGACTTTTGGTGATGATGATTGAGAATCTTCAAGATTTGTTCCATAATTTCCTATGAGCGGATATGTCATGGTAACTATTTGACCGTAATAAGACGGATCTGTTAAAATTTCCTGATATCCTGTCATTCCAGTATTAAAAACTACTTCCCCCACTGTTTCGGATATCTTGCCAAAGCATACGCCTTCAAATACAGTCTTGTTTTCCAGTATTAACTTTCCTTTCATATTTCCCTCCAATATATATTTATTAAAAACCTGTATATGCAAAAAAATAGCTGCTTCACAATTTAAAAGTGAAAACAGCTATCCATAAAATCTAAATAGTTCGTTATATATATTAAATTTTTTTTCTTACAGATTAATTTGCTCTTTTTGCAGTTCATTTTTGCACCTCTATTTTTTTATTTATAAAAAAATATCATAAGTCGGCGCCTTTGTCAATATGAATTTTTAAAATATTTTAAGAATATTTTTAAATTATGCAAAAAACAAAAAATACTCCTGAGGCAAACAGTTGCCCTAATGTTTGTTTCTGAAATAATATCCCACACCCCATTTTGTGAGAATATATTCATAATTTTTTTCTTTGTTTTCAATTTTTTCTCTAAGTCTTCTCACGTGCACATCAACGGTTCTCAAATCGCCGAAGTATTCATAGCCCCAAATTATCTCAAGAAGTTCTTCTCTTGAAAAAACTTTTCCGGGATTAGTTGCAAGGAGGAGCAATAGGTCAAATTCCTTTGCAGTAAGGTTTATTTCCTGCCCATGAAGGCTTACTTTCCTTCCCAGCGCATTGATTATAAAATCATCTACAATGATTGTCTGTTCGTTTGGTTTTTGTGTAACTCCTTTTGTTCTTCTTAATATTGCCTTAAGTCTTGCCTTAAGTTCCAAAATATTAAAAGGCTTGGTTACATAATCGTCAGCACCGTACTCAAGACTAAGGATTTTATTCATATCTTCATTGTTGGCTGTTAATATTAAAAGAGGAGCATTTGTTATTTCTCTGATTTTTTGACAAACTTCAAGTCCATCTACCTCAGGCAGAATCAAATCAAGTATGATTATATCATACTCGGTCAATGCAATTTTTCTTAATGCCTCGTTTCCGTCCATGGCCGAATCGACTTCATAATTATCTTGTTCCAGACTAAATTTGAGTCCTTTAATCAACAAAAGCTCGTCATCTACAATCAACACCTTCATTTGTTACGCTCCTTAAATTAGTTTGTTACAAAAATTAAACTTTTTATTAATATTACATTGAAACGCAAAAAATGTCAAGAAAAATATTAAATTAAAGTAAAATGTTCATTGTAAATTTTAGAATAAAACCCTGTCATTTCCAACCCTTCTCGTTACCTTTATGATGTCGAAATGCTCCAGCAGGCCTATGGCCACCTTGCGGTTCGAGTTGAGGAGATCTCTGTATTCCGCTGCAGTAATTTTTTGATTTTTTGTAATAAAGTTTACTAACATATTTTTTGCTTCATCATAAATTTCAATTTTTGTTATACCAAGCTCTCCTATTTTAACCAGCTTCTTTTCATCAATGAGAAGAGAGATGATTTCTTCGGATTTATGTAAGTTTAATCGTTGTATCAGCTCATCCTGTTTTAAAAACTCAAATTTTGCTTCTTCAAGTATTTTTTCTGCAGCTAATGCAGTTTTTTCATATGCTTCGTCGTGCTGAATGCTGAAATATGATAATGAAACAAATTCTCCGTCCATTTTAAGCATTCCCTTTTGCACAAAGGACATTATTGCCAAATCAAAGACGTTTTGCTTTATTGCAGGCAGGAATTTACTCTTAACTTCTGATTTTTTTGCTCCTTTTTGATATTTGTTCTTTTCGTGAAAATCAAAAAGGTATTTTTCAATTCCTTCTTCTATTTCTCTTTCAAAACTTTTGTGCCACAAATAAATGTCGTTTTTAAGCCTGAATGTGGTAATCTTTTCTTCGTCCTCGAGAATTTCAATGCTATTTTTGATTTCATCTTCCCGAAGAGCCGTGAGTTTTGCCAGTTCTGAAATTGAAGGAACATTTTTAGAATTTTCTCTTATTATTTTTTCAATTACGTCTGTGCCAGAGCCTTTTTCCTTAACCTTAAGCTCTTCAATGAGTTTGTCGTCAAATCTTTTCTTCTTAAGAGGAACGGGCTCAATAATTTCTCCGCCTCCAATGGTCTCCATGGGAGAATAAAACCTTATTATGAATTTGTCACCTCTTCTCACGGCAATTTCCTGCTCAAGCCTTAATTGGGCATAACATGATTCCCCCGGTGACAGTTCGTCGCAGTCTAGCAGCACAACTCTGCAAAGAACCTCGCTTGTTCCTGTATACAGATGAAGCCTTGAGCGATTTTCAACTATTCGCCTTGAACTTTTTAAAAGATTAAGCTTAACGTCAAGCATCATGGTGTTTTTCATGGCATTCACAGGAGCGATGACGCATCCTCTGTAAAGGTCTGTCTTTTTCACATTGGAAAGATTTATTGCAGTTCTTTGTCCGGCATATGCTTTTTCAGCATCATGAGAATGAACTTGAATGTTTCTTACCTTGCTTATTTTGTTTACGGGATATATTTCAACCTCATCACCCTTTTTTAACGTCCCTGATATGAGGGTACCTGTGATTACAGTTCCAAATCCTGTAATTGAAAACACGCGGTCTATGGGAAGCCTTGGTATGGTGCTTAAGTCTCTTTGCTCAACTTCAGTTTCTGTTGTCTTGCATATTACATTTACAAGATTGTCGATTCCGTAACCTGTCTTTGAAGAAACTTCAACCATGGGAGCATTTTCAAGGAAAGTATCTTTAAGAGCTTCCTTAATGTCTTCCTTTACAAGTTCAAGCCATTCAGCATCAATGAGGTCATACTTTGTAAGAACAACAATTCCTTTTTTCACCCCAAGCAGGTTTAAAATGTTCAAATGTTCAGTTGTCTGGGGCATTATTCCTTCGTCTGCGGCAATTACAAGCAGTACCAAGTCCATTCCTATTACACCGGCAAGCATGTTCTTTATGAATTTTTCATGTCCGGGCACGTCAATAATGCCTGCCTGATTGCCGTCGGGCAGGTCAAAATATGTGAAGCCCAGATCTATGGTTATTCCTCTTCTTTTTTCCTCTTCCCATCTGTCTGTGTCCCTTCCGGTCAACGCTTTTATCAATGTTGTTTTGCCGTGGTCTATGTGTCCTGCCGTTCCTATTATTATGTTCATTGTGCCTCCAGTTAGTTAAAAATGTTTATGAAAGTTTCATATATTTGATCTGCTTCCCCTTCAAGAACCGTTCGCATGTCTATGATGAACAGATCATTTACAACTCTTCCTATTATGGGTGTTTTTAATTTTCTCAGTTGTTTTTCAAGATGAGAGGTTGTCATTGTAAGCGGTTTAAATGAAACAGCAAAGCTTTTTATTCTCTCAAGAGGAAGAGAACCTCCTCCTATCTGAGACTGACATTCTTCTATATTTATCAGGCAGCTTTTTCCTATTTCAGGAACTAATTTTTCATAAAGCTTTTCGGCTTCTAATTTTATTTCTTGAATGTTTCTGTTTATCAGTTTTAATACAGGAACGTTTTTCACTGCATTTTCTTCATCAATATATTCGTGGAACACGGATTCAAGTGCTATGGCAGTAAACTTGTCTATTCTTAATGCCCTTGTAAGAGGGTGTTTTTTTATTTTATCTATGAGATGTTTTTTCCCAACTATTATTCCTGCCTGTGGACCACCTAAAAGCTTGTCGCCGCTGAAGCATACTATATCTGCCCCTGCCTGAACAGATTCCTGCACTGTGGGCTCGTGGCCTAATCCATACTTGGCAAGGTCTACAAGAACACCGCTTCCTATGTCTTCAATTACAGGAATGTTGTGGCGGTGCGCAAGCTCTGCAATTTCACATACAGGAACAGACTCAGTGAAACCTACAATTTTATAGTTGCTTGTGTGAACTTTCAAAAGTGCTGCTGTGTTTTCTGTAATGGCATTTTCATAATCATAAAGATGAGTTTTGTTTGTTGTTCCAACCTCTATGAGTTTTCCGCCGCTTTGCATCATAACATCAGGAACTCTGAAAGAACCTCCTATTTCCACTAGTTCTCCCCTTGAAACTATAACTTCCTTATCCTTTGCCATGGCAGATAAAATAAGAAGTACTGCAGCTGCATTGTTGTTGACTGCCATAGCTGCTTCTGCTCCGGTTATTTTTGTTATGATTTTTTCAAAATGAGAATATCTTGATCCTCTTGCACCTTCCTCCAAATCATATTCCAGGTTTGAATATCCTGTTACAAGATTTTTTATTCTTTCAGCTGTTTCTTCATTTATAACTGCTCTTCCAAGATTTGTGTGAAGAATTGTTCCTGTTCCGTTTATGACTTTTTTCATATTAAGGGATGTAAGCTTTTCAACATCATTTATTATGTCGTCCGTCAAGAGACTGATTTTATTTTCTATTTCGTTTTCGCTCATGGAGTTGTTTATAAACTCCCTTAGCTGGTCGGTTTTATTCCTTACGGATTCAAGAACGTATTCTCTGCTGCAGCTTTCAACCAATATTTTTATTTCATCAGTTTCCATAAGCATGTCGACTTTGGGAATGCTTCTGTAATATTTGTTTTTATCCATAATTCTCCCCGTTTTATTTATATCTTCAACAAATTTTAAATCAAGTTAATGAATTTGTCTTTCTTCTCTGTTACATATCCTATTAAGGCAAAGGTTGTGTCAAGATTTTCTTTTAGTTTAAGCATTATTTCATCAGCATATTTTTCAGGTACAGAAAACATGAGTCCTCCTGAAGTCTGAGGATCAAATGATAAGTCTATGTAATCTTCTTCTATGTTGTTTGTTTCAACTCTGTCTGAAAAATGCTTTCTGTTTCTGTAAGATCCTTCCGGTACCAGCCCCATCTGGGCATATTCAAACACGTCTCCTATAAACGGAAGACTTTTCACATTTATTTCAAATGTGACATTGCTTGCCTCAGCCATTTCTGCAGCGTGTCCTGCAAGTCCAAATCCTGTAATGTCAGTACAGCAGTTCACAGGATAATTTTCAATTACCATCTTTGCTTTCTTGTTAAGCTGTGCCATTACATGTATCGCTTCTTCTTCATCTTTTACTGAACACATTCCTGCCTTAAATGCAGTGTTAATAATTCCTGTTCCCAAGGGCTTTGTAACTATGAGGACATCTCCTTCTTTTGCACCGTAGTTTTTCAAAACCTTTGAAGGTTCAATGAAGCCTGTAACACACATGCCATACTTTGGTTCGTCATCTTCAATGGAGTGGCCTCCTGCAATTGTCGCACCTGCTTCAATTACTTTTGATGCTCCTCCCTTTAATATTTCAGCCATGATGTCTGGGCTCAGGCAGTTGGGAAATCCAATGATATTAAGAGCTATGGCAGGTTCTCCTCCCATGGCATATATGTCGCTTAATGAATTTGCTGCTGCAATTTGCCCGAATGTGTACGGGTCATCAACAACGGGAGTAAAAAAATCCACCGTCTGAATCATTGCCAAATCTTCATTAATTTTATATACACAGGCATCATCTGATGTTTCTAATCCTACTATTAATTTATCGTTTTTAAATTTTGGCAGCTTGCTCAAAACTTGAGCAAGGGTCTCAGGACCTATTTTGGCTGCTCAGCCGGATGCCTTAGTCATTTGTGTTAATTTTATTTCTTCAACTGACATATAATCACCTCATTTTCACATATTATAAATTATAATGCTCGATAATCAATACTGATTCCATTGTTAATTATTAATTGTTATGGAATCTTTTATTTTTTCAAATATTTTATCGCCTATACCCTGTACTTCCTTAATTTCTTCGATGGAAGAAAAAAGTTTGCCGTTTCGGTAATCTATGATTCTTTGTGCATATACCTCTCCGATACCCGGCAGTGACATGAGATTGTCCTTCGTTGCTGTGTTTATGTTTATTTTACCTTCATTGCCATCATTATACAAGTCCTGAAGAGTATATTCCCCTTCATCAAAAATGTATATCTTTTCACCGTCTACTAATTTTCTGGCTTTATTTATGTTTTTTGTATATGCGGTGTCTTTCAGGCCTCCTGCTTTATCAATGGCATCAATGACCCTGTCTCCTTCTGTAAATTCATAGACGCCGGGATTGTTCACGGCACCGTCAATGTCTACATAAATACATGACAATTCTTCTTCCGCATTATCTAAGTTCGTATCATTGTTTGTCATATCGGGAGAAGATGTATACATTATCTTATTTTCCTTGACTGACAGCTTAATCCCCAGAGTTGCCATTACTATTAATGCTATGATTAAAACAACTGCAAGTCCTTTTTTGTAAATGCTGTTGTTCATAAAATCCTCCGAGAAAATTCCATTGTAAGTATTATACATTATTTCAGCAAAAAAAACAAAATTTTTAATTACAAACACATTTTTTTCTGCTATACTATTATTTGATTTGTATTGTAAGGAGTTTTCGCATGATAAAAAAAGTAATTGCAAGTTTTTTCGTTTTTTCGATTCTTTTGTTAAACTTAAGCTTTGCTTATGCTGATCCGGCCATATTGTGTGATACAGCAGTACTTATAGATGCAAATACAGGAACTATATTGGCAGGTAAAAATGCCGATCAGAAAATGTATCCTGCCAGTACCACAAAGATAATGACTGCCATTCTTGCAATTGAAATGGGAGACTTATCCGATGTAATAACAGTTGATGATGACACTCCATATGAAATCGAAGGAAGTCACATTGCCCTGGAGCCCGGGGAAATAGTTACGCTCAAAGATTTGCTTTACGCGCTGATGCTTCCATCAGCCAATGATGCAGCTTCTGCCATTGCAAAGCACTATGGAGGAACTACTGAAAAATTTGTGAATTTAATGAATGAGAAGGCAAAGGAACTTGGAGCCTACAACACTCATTTTGCAAACCCTCACGGTCTTCACGACGAAAATCATTACACTACGGCAGCAGACCTTGCATTGATTACAAAGTATGCCATGCAGAATGAAACATTCAGAAAAATTGTAGAGACTGTGAAATATGAAATTCAGCCTACAAACAAAAAAACGGAAACACGCTATTTTACAACATTGAACAAGCTGTTGTACAACACAAGTTCCAGCCAGATATTAGTGGACGGAGCATACATCAGCCCTTATTACGAATATGCCACCGGAGCAAAGACAGGCTATACTCCGGAAGCAGGAAACTGCCTTGTGGCAACAGCTTCAAAAAACGGAACGGACTTGATTGCTGTAGCAATGAAAGGCGTATCCCTTGAAATGTACCAGGATGCCCACAATCTGTTCAACTATGGATTTGAAGAGTATCAAAATACTAATTTGGTAAGCAAGAACACATTTGTACAAAACATTAAAATTCAAAACGGAGACAGCAAGGAAATATCTGTCATTACAGAAAGTGATTTCACTACACTCTTGAAAAAGAGCGCATCTGCAGAAGTGAAATCAAATGTAGTAATAAATGAAATACAGCTGCCTCTTGAAGCAAATGATGTAATTGGAAAAATAGAGTACTCAATAGACGGAGAAATTATCGGAAGTGTCAATCTTATAACTCCAATTGAAGTCAAGAGCACTCTTGTTGAAAGTTCAGGAGGAGGAATATTTTACTCCATACTTAAATTTCTGGGAACCTTAGTTGTATTTTCGCTTGTGGCATTAATTTTGCTAAAAGTGTACAATGATATAAGAATAAGAATCAACAGAAAAAAAAGACGCAAAAAATATAATAACGGTTAAAAAAAATTCAGGATATCTAAAATATCCTGAATTTTTTATTTTATTCAATAACTGCTATTGCATCAATTTCTACGTTAGCATCTCTTGGAAGTCTTGCAACTTCAACGCATACTCTTGCAGGTTTATGGTCTTTAAACATTTCTGCATACATTTCATTAATAAGGCCGAATTGATTCATGTCCTTGATGTATACTGTGCATTTAACAACATCGTTCAATGTTGCTCCTGCAGCTTCAAGAATTGCCTTTACGTTCATAAGAGACAATCTTGTTTCTTCCTTTATGTCGCCGTCTTTGTACAGTTCTCCTGTTGCAGGGTTAAAAGCCAGCTGTCCTGAAACATAAATTGTATTACCTGCCTTTTGAGCCTGTGAATAAGGACCTACTGCAGCAGGTGCATTGCTTGTTTGAATGGTTATATTTGACATAACATCCTCCTCCTATTTCCAATTTTTTATTCCATATTGTTCAACATCTATTGAATTGTTGTCAAACCATAAGGATTCAAGGTCATATATTTCTCTTTCATCCTTGTGGAAGATATGAACAATTATGTTGTCCGTTTCTAATAACACCCATCTTCCTGTGTCGAAGCCTTCTGTATAGTAGAAGTCTACACCTTCTTTAGATCCTTTTTCAATCACTTCTTCAGCTATGGCAACAGTCTGTCTTTCGTTGTTGCCGCTGCATATTATGAAGTAATCAGTTATGGAGCTTGTTTTGGATACATCCAAAACAACGAAATTGTAAGCTTTCTTGTTGTCACATGCTTTCAATATTGTTTCAATGTTTTTTTTGTCTAAATTCATTTTTCCTCCTTCAGGAATTCCAATGTTTTTATTGATTCTATGTCAAGATTCTGATTTTTTTGTTCCACATATTCTATTGTTCTTTCCAAAGAATATATCAAAGCATCATTTATGTTAAAATCGGCAAGTTTTCTTAAATCTTCAACGCCATCATATTTTCTGCAAGGTTCTGTCTTGTCTGCAAGATAAATAATTTTTTCAAGAATTGTCATGTTCTCTCTTCCAGTGGTGTGATAAAGAATTGCATTTATAATTTCATCATCATAGACCTGGTAGATTGTCCTGGCAAGTTCAGCGCTTTTTGCAGCATGTGTAAGGTTGTCGTCTTTCTCCATGGACTTGCCGCAGTCATGCAAAAGTCCTGCTATTCTTGCCTTTTCCTTGTCTGCTCCGTATAAAACACTTAAGCGCACTGCTTCTTCCATTGTTCCCAGTGAATGGATGTAGCGCTTTTGTCCAATGGATTTTTCAAGAATATCTTTCATTTCATCTAAATTCATCCTAAATCATTCCTCATACAAATTGTTTTTGATGATATATTGCTCAACAGATTCCGGCAGCAGATACTTGGCTGATTTTCCATCCATTAATCTCTGTCTGATATTAGTTGAAGAAATTTGAAGCATTGGTGCCTGAAATAACTCAATGTTGCTTTTAAACATCTTGTTTATTTCAGAAATTTTAGCCTTTGCATCCTCCATGCTTATTCCTGGCCTTGAAACTGCTACAAACCTGCATAGTTTAAGAAGCTTTTCCGGCTCCCGCCAGCTTGGAAGCTCAATTACCGCATCTGTTCCCGTTATGAAATAAAATTCGGCATCAGGATATTTTTTTGTTAACTCCATCAATGTGTTTAATGTATAACTTTTACCATCTTTTTTTATTTCAATGTCTGAAACCTTAAATCTATCGTTTGACAAAACAGCTATCTCTGTCATAACATACCTGTCTAATGATTCTGCCACAGTACCCTTCTTGTGAGGAGGATTTCCGGCCGGTATAAAAATTATTTCTTCCAGTCCATAGAAGTTAAGCACTTCATTGGCAACAACCAAATGTCCTGTATGAATGGGGTCAAATGTACCGCCCATAATTCCTACTTTTCTATTTTTCATCTTTTGCTCCTCTTGATTACCCAGTAAGCTGCAGCTGACAATACTACAGATGATAGAGTATAAACAGTGTTTGTGGATTCAAGGCTTGTTAAAATTAGTTTTGCAACAGCAACTCCAAGTATTCCTGAAAATATATGAGGAAAATGTTTTTTAATCTTGGAATTTTTAACAGTGTTGATTCTTTCTAAAAGGTATTCACGTCCTGAATAATAACCGTTCATCCAACCAGAATATGATATGAACAATATTGATCCGGCCAGATAAAGAATAGGCAAAAATGCTGCTGTATAAATTCCATCCACGCACATCATCACCGACAATGAAATAAACAAAGGCGTAAGCACTACCTGAGTGTAAGAATCCCCTAATCCTGCAGCAATTCCCATCATTCCCTTTTTAATATATGCTGTGTCTGTATCATTTGCATTTAAAGATGCCTGTTCCTCTACAGAAATTATGTATCCATGTATAGGAGTACCCATATTAGGTTCAGTGTTAAAAAATTCTGTATGTCTGTGAATTGCACGTGATACTTCATTTTTTTCATTATAGAGCTTTTTAAAGATGTTTTTCATGCTGTGTGCAAATGCTAATCCCTGCAGCCTGTCATAGCTGTAGCATGAATGGGAAAAATTCATCCATATGAACCATGCATACATGAGATCCTTCTTGTTAATATTATTGTTTTTATTGCTTCTTTTATTATCCATGCGGAAATTTTTATTTGACAAAGCAAAAAGAATTATTGCTGCAGCTGCTAAAAACCAGTATGAACCAATGTTAAAAATAATTACAGCAAGAAAAAACAATCCGAAGCTTATATAAGCATACTTGTTTTTAAGATTTGCCAATATGCTTATTACAGAATAAGATACTAAAAACATCCCTGCCATGAACAAAAATATTTTGATGTTTTCATAATATTCAACGATCATGTTATCAAACAGCGACATTATCAAAAATGCAGCCCCCACAACAAAACTGCTCATGAGGTACAACAAAAGCTGAGGATACAAACCGTCATAAAGACTGATGTCTGGATTTTTCCCTTCCTCATATGATTTCTCGTACTTGTTTACAAATATGTGATTGATGTTCAGCCTGTACTTCCATATTAATATTCCCAAATATCCGAAAGGATACGCAAAAGCTGATGCTTCCACAGGACCAAGACCTAAAAGTATCGCTGCAGAGGCAGCAATTACCGCTGTCAGGCACTGATCTCCTTTAAAGGATCCTCCTGTTGAAACAAAGTTCATATAAATAACATTGACCACAGCTCCGGCAGCCATTCCCAAAAAAGGATCTCCAAGAATCAGTCCGGTCATGAAACCCGATACAACCGGTCTGTATACTGTGTAATATCCTATTCCCAAGGACAGTGCCGTACTGCTTGCCCAAAAGTACAAAATGCTTATTAAAATGAAATTAAATGCAGTCATTTTTCTACCTATTCAACTGACACTGCTTTGTCATTTGGAAGCATTTTTATATCGACTGCAATATTTTTCTTAGCTATACTTTTCAGTATTTCAATTTCCTGGCTGCTTAGGTGAATTGAGTTTAAATACCTTTCGCGGCCTTTGACATTTCCAAGTCCACCAACATTGACGCATTTAATTTCAACGTTTTGATTTATTAATTCATTTATATTTTCAATACATCTTGAAAGGATTAAAATCCTTGAACCATCATCGCTGCCTTTAAGATAATCTGCTGCACCAGCAACGCTAAACAAATTTACTTTTATATTTTCAGGTGCTGCGTGTTTTATCAATTCCGACATGAATTCGTCTTCTGCATATTCATTGTCAACAATTACAACTTCGTTGGCTTTAATATATGGTATCCAGGAAACAACGACCTGCCCGTGCAGAAGCCTGTCGTCTATTCTGGACAATACTACATTCTTCATTATTCCTCCATTAGTCTGTAGAGAACTTCTCATTTACAAACACTATGCTCTTTTTTCCGTTTTTGATTATTTTTTCCGCAACTTCCTCCATTGTGTATGAATCCCTGCTTACAGCAATGTCAATAAACAGCGGAAAATTTATTCCTGTTATATGATAGAATTTTCTGTTTTTCATTGTTCTTAAAACCGCATTGTATGGGCTTCCGCCGTACATGTCAGTAAAAACAATCAGATCGTCCTTGGAAAGTTTTTCGACTGTTTCTTCAACCTGACTTAAAAGCTCGTCAAAACTTTCCCCCTGATGAAATGATATGCTTTGTGCTCCTTCAATTTTACCTATTATAAGTTCAGAACTCTTCAATAATTCCTTGCCGAAATCTCCGTGTGTTACAAGTAAAATATTTATCATTATTTCATCTCCTTATGTTGGTATAATATTATATCATATATTTTTGAATTTTACACATATTTCCTTGTTTAAATATTTTGCTTTGACCATCCTTCTTTTGTAAGGTAGTTTAGACTGTTAAATCCAAGCTCCCTCACAAGGTCATACATCTCAGTAAACTTGCAGTCAATTCCCTCTTTTGTGTGGGCGTCAGAATTTATAACAACAGGGATTTCCATGTCCTTTATCATTTTTAAAATTAATGTGGACGGATACTGTTCCTTTGTGTATCCTCTTGCAATTCCTCCGGTATTTATTTCAATTGAGCATGATGTGTTTTTTATGACCTTCAGGCAGTTTTCAACTGCCTTCACATACCAATCCTCTTTTTCATCAAACAAAATATTGTCTTTGTTGTTCTTTTTAAATAAATCCAAATGGCCGATTATTGGCGGCTCATAATTTATTGCCATTTCAGAAATCATGCTGTAGTATGATTGTACTGCATGCCTTGCATTTCCTCCAAAGCTTTCCTTGATACCCTGGGTAAGCTCTTCCAGGTTATAGTCAACGGTCCACATGATGCCGCTTTCAAAATACCCCAGGTAATGAACAGAACCTATGTAGTAGTCAAGCCTTTTTATTAATGACCTTGACAGTTCATCAAAACCTATTCCCGGAATATAGTCCAGTTCCATTCCCAGGAACACATCAATTTGATTTTTGTATTTTTCTTTTAAAATTGTTATTTCTTCCATATAGTTTTCGATACGTCCACTCTGAATGTTCCAGTCTGAAACAAATGGCGTGGGTCCGTGGGTGGATATTCCTATTGATTGAAACTTTAAGTTTATTGCAGCCAATATCATGTCTTCTGCGCTGTACATACCGTCGCAGTATAAAGTGTGAGTATGTAAGTTCGTTAAATGCATAGTGATTCCTCCTGCCAGTATATATTGTAATTGAAGTTGTTGAATTAGTAAAGAAACAATTTTTACTTTTAATTCACTAAAATCCTTTTCTTACGTATATTAATAATAAATTACAAAATTTTTTGGAGGATATATATGAGTTATTCAAATTATAGAAATAATACGCCGCATTATAATTCGATGCCTTACAGCAATGACCCCATAAACTATGCACAAAGAATGAACATGGGATCAGTGCCTGGAATGCCCCCATATGGAAACAGCATGTACATGCAGAATTATTTTCCTTCCATGCCCTTCATGACAGGAAACAATTCTCCTACAATGCCAAGCATGCCGAACATGCCTAGTATGCCGTCTATGCCTGGTATGCCGTCTATGCCAAGTATGCCCACTGCTCCGGGACCTGGCATGGCACCATTCATTCCTGAAAGTGAAATGGATAATCTTCCAGATGGAGATATGCCTGCACTTCCAAGGGGCTCTGACATGAGAATGCCTGAATTTAACCAGCCTGGAAATCTTCCGGCGATGCCGCAGATGCCTGGAGATAGAAATGTGTATCCAGGAGTTACAATGCCAGGTTCAAATATGCCTATGGAAATGACATGTGAACAGCTTATTGAGCTGACCAGGAACATGGAATGCCTGGAAGAAATGCATGAATTTTTACACAATATGAACGGTGATCATACAACAATGCCGGAAACTCCTGCAGCTCCACGAACACCGACGATGCCAACTACGCCGACTATGCCAACAACGCCACGCACTCCAACTACACCGGCAACACCTACTACTCCTTCAGCTCCGGGAACCCACAACAATCACGGTATAAGCCGTTTTTACAGATAAATTCATGTAATATTCAAGCTTCGGCTTGAATATTACATATTTTTAATTTATGTAAACGTGATTTAAGTCATATAAGGTCGCATTTTATCAAAATTTATATATTGCCCGAAAAATAATACTATTTCCATTCTAATATATAAAAAAATAAAATAATTAAAAAGTGTACATACAGTTTTTTCAAATCTTCAGCATATAATGTATAACTCTGGGGGTGTTTTTTTGATAGAAAATGTATTGCAGCTAATCTTTCCATTGTCAATATTCATCTTTGGTTATATAACCAGTGGGAGTTCATTCCCTCAACCATTAAACAAGGATGAAGAATTCGAGCTCATACAAAAATCGAAAGATGGTGACAAAGAAGCGCGAAACACTCTTATAGAAAGAAATCTAAGGCTGGTTGCCCATGTAATAAAAAAATATAAGACAGTAGGCATAGACCAGGAAGATTTAATATCTATAGGGACAATCGGATTAATAAAAGCAGTTTCAACCTTTGACAACAACAAGGGCATACGGCTTGCTACATATGCGGCCAAGTGCATCGACAACGAAGTTTTAATGACAATACGAAGCGACAAAAAATTAAAAAAAGAAATTTCACTCCAAGGACCTTTGGGAACAGATAAGGAAGGCAACAACATATATCTCATTGATATTATAAAATACGAAGGCGAAGAAATTGTAGGGCGCCTCGACAAGGAAGAAAAAATTAAGGCATTGGATGAAATACTGGACAAAACACTTCAAAAAAGAGAAAAGAGTATCATAGAAATGAGGTACGGCATAAGAAACAACGAACACAAAACTCAGAGGGAAATTGCAAAGCTCCTGGGAATTTCAAGATCATATGTGTCAAGAATAGAAAAAAAAGCTCTAAAAAAACTATATGACGCCTTAGTTTCAAATGTTGGAAATTAATACATAAAAATAAAAAGCATTCACGGAATGCTTTTTATTTTATGTTATCTTTGCTCTTTTATGAGTCCTATGCGATATGCATCCAGGAGCATTTCAAGATCTTTAATCTGAGCTATTAATTTTTCTCCGTCGTCTGTATCCCGAACCCTTTTTCTTTCAACTTCCTTTTCAAGAACCATGGTGGTTGAATGAATGTCCTTTTCTTCTTCAATTGCCACCTGTGTTGATTCAAAAGGATCATGAGATACAAGCAGCAGTCCATAGGAATTGTATATGAGAGTGTAACCTGCAATGCCTGTGGCTTTTTGATAAGCTCTTGAAAAACCACCGTCTATTACTAAAAGCTTTCCGTTTGCTCTTATGGGACTTTCGCCGCTTTTTAATTTTACAGGCATGTGTCCGTTTATTATGTGAGAAACTTCCGGATTCAGACCAAATTCCTCGAAAATCATCCTGCACATTTTTTCGCTGTCTTCAAGCTTGAAGTAAGGGCTCTTCTTTTCTACATGTGTTTGTTTGTCGTCTATGAAATACCTTTCAAATGTTGTCATCTTATCCTTGCCGAACAAAGGTGAATCAGGCCCTGTCCACAGGTACCATGTTATATCCATGCCGTAGAGTCTTGCTTCGGGATTGTTTATGTGGAAATAACCTTCTCTCACAAGTATTTCAAGCCTGTCAAAATAGGATTTTCCGCTGTAGTATTTTCCCGATGATCCAATCTTAACCTTCTTGAAACTTCCATCCTCATTGACAGGAATGCAGCCGTGATAAAGAAGGTTTGAATTAAATTTAAGATACATGCTGCCGTTGGAAAACAAAAATCTCACATGCTTCTGCAGCTTTTCACTGTTTAAAAACGATGACTTGAGTTTTTCCATAAGCTCACTTTCTTCTTGAGTAAGTTCATATGGGTTATCAGGATTTATTGTTGGAAAGCTCTTGTCGTTTAAACTGTAAGTTTTTCCATTTAGTTCTATTGTTCCTTCGCTGTAATTTATTTTATTAAGCAGGAGTCTATCTTCCATGTTAAAATGTGGGCGCCTTTTGATAATTTCTCCTTCTAGCTTGAACTGAATGATTGATATTGCCTTGTGCATTTTTGCAATAAGCTTAAGGTCGTTGTCCGTATATATTTTGTCGCTTTCAACTATGGGCTTAAATGAAGCACATTCATCTCTGCCGTAAAATTCCAGTGCAAATGTTGCAAGAGGAAGCATGTTGATTCCATACCCGTCTTCAATGATATCAAGGTTGACATATCTTGCGCAGATTCTTAGGACTGTTGCAATGCATGCTACACTGCCTGCAGCAGCTCCCATCCATAATACATCGTGGTTTCCCCACTGAATGTCCACGGAGTGGTACTTTGTTATGGTGTCCATTACAACATCAGCTCCCGGGCCTCTGTCAAATATGTCACCTACAATGTGTAATCTGTCAATTACAAGTCTTTGAATAAGCTTTGACATGGCAATAATGAATTCATCTGCTCTTCCTATTTTTATAATTGCTTTTATAATTCCGCTGTAATATTCTTCCTTATCGTATTCTTCAGGTCCCCTGTGCATTAATTCTTCTATTATGTATGCAAATTCCTCAGGAAGTGCTTTTCTTACCTTCATTCTGGAATATTTGAATGCTGCTTTTCTGCTTATTTCAATAAGTCTGTAAATGGTTATTCTGTACCATTCTTCAATGTCTTCTTCCTGCTTATGAATGATTTCCAATTTTTGTTCCGGATAATAGATCAGAGTTGCAAGGCTTTTAATTTCTTTCTCGCTTAATGTGTCTCCATAAACTTCGGTTATCTTTCGCTTTATATTCCCGGATCCGTTTTTAATGACGTGATTAAATGACTCGCATTCTCCGTGAATGTCAGACAAAAAATGTTCTGTTCCTTTAGGAAGGTTTAATATTGCCTGCAAGTTTATTATCTCAGTGCATGCTGATGCAATTGTAGGGAATTGTTTTGATAAAAGGTTAAGATATCTAAGTTCTTCGTCAAATCCCTGTATTACATCATCATTAGAATAAATCATCTTCTCAGCTCCTTTTATAATATATATAATTATAACATATTAAACTAATTTATCCAACACATATTGAATAGTGATTAAAATACAAGTATTTTCTTCATTGAATACATCATTTTAATGTTAATAATATTGGATGATTTTTATGGCTACGGTCGAAAAACCTGGGTTAGGGCATAAAAAAACTTCGTTTCTAATTAGCGAAACGAAGTTTTAAAATCATAGTTCTTCATGTGTTCCGTCACAGTATGGAGGATTTTTTGTGTGCTTACAACCGCACAAATGAGATGTTCCGTCAAGTGTAGCTGTAAACTTTAGGGGAGTGAAAGAAGTTCCTTCATGAGAACCATCGCAAAATGGCTGAGTGCCGCTTTTTCCGCATGTGCAGTAGTAGTAGTCTTCACCTTGTTTAAGCTGCACAGCAACAGGTTGCTTCAATGGTACTTCCGGTTCTTCTGACATTTCATGTTTTTCCATAACATTGCTCCTTCTGAATTTTAATCTTATTATTCACAGCAAGAAGCATTTTATTCTCACAGAATTATTTCAACTTTGATAAAATTTTAAAATATATGTTTATCATGTGTTTTTCATTGGAATATGAATCTATTTCTAAAGATGGTATCCATGTTACACCGCTGTTTTCATCAGCCTTGACAATGAGTTCTTCATGTTCGTCAGCTTCAAAGAGAAATGCAGCATTAAAATGAAGATGAGGAGATACGTATTTTCCGTTTTTAATGTGACCATATACAGGTATGATGTCAAGCGATACAATACTGTCGCTTAAAGATGAAAAATTTCTTATACCTGTTTCTTCATTTAATTCCTTCATTGCTACACAAAATAAATCCTCATCGCCGTCAGCATGCCCGCCTGTCCATGACCACGCATTGTAAATGTTGTGATGCACCATGAGCACCTTGTCTCTTTTTTTGTTTACAACAAAAGCAGAGCTGGTCATGTGTGCTACTTTATTGTTTCTTGTAAGCACATCATCAAACTCATCTGTAAATTTAATCATTATTTCCTTGTCGTTTACTTCCTGATAACAGCAAGGTTCATAGTTTTTTATAGCTTTTATCCAGTTCATAATCTCCAGCTTTCATAGTATGATATAATATTCTACTACAAAAAATGGATTTTTAAAATATAATTTCAGGAAAAACAATGTTTCATAATTCAAACAAGCTGTTGCCCAGTTTCACTGTGCAGCAGCTTGTTTTTAACATTTTATATTTATTAGATTGTTCTCTTGTCAAGCCAGTTTGTTGTATCAAGTATTACTTCGTCTTTTACAGGCTCATTGTAGATTTCATGGAACAATAGCGGATATATTTTAAGACTTTTGTCTTTGGATGAAATGTCTCCGAAGAAATCCCTTGAATCCTTTTCGCTTACAAGACCGTCGTTGCAGCCATGAAGAAGAAGCACCGGGTCAGCAAATTTTTCTGAATTTTCCTTAACCCATTCCACTCCCTTGAAAACTTCGTAGAATAGTCCTGCAGATATTTGTTTTTCTACATAAGGGTCATTGGCGTAAGCTTCAACAACATTAGGGTCAGAGCAAACTCCTCCGCCCAGTTCATTTGGGAAATATGTATCAACAGGCAAATCTCTAGGCAAATCAGAAGCAAGTCCAATGTTGTTTCTTGTAAGTGCTCCGGACATTACAAATCCGTTTGCTTTGCCTGGATATTTTATGCCGAACATCGAAACTGCAAATCCGCCCATGCTGTGTCCCAGCACAAATAAAGGAATAGAGGGATATTCCTTCTTTGCCATGTCTACAAAAAAATTAACATCATCAATAAGTTCGTTAAAATTACTATAGAAAACTTTCTTTCCTTCTGACCTTCCATGCCCCCTGTGGTCAAAGCGGAAAACTCCATAACCGCTTTCATAAAGTTTTTTTGTAAGATAGTCATATCTTCCCTGATGTTCACAAAGGCCGTGCACTATGAGCACAATTCCTTTAGGCTCTGACGGGATATCCTTTTTTGCAAAAAGTTTTGTGTTATCAAAGGATGGAACAAAAAATTCATTATTCATAATACCTCCCAATACAATTGATATCGTTTTCAATTTCATTGTACTTCAGTTTTTTTCAAAAGTCAATTAATGTAAAAAATATAGTATGAATAGAAATAAAAATAAGCACCTGGGTGCTTATTTTTGCAAAACTTTTAAACTTTCTATTAACTGTGACACGATATAAGTCAGAGTTTATATTTATGACTGCAAAACTTTTCCATTGTACTTGTCTATATCAAGTTCATTTTCGCTTTTGGCAACAAGAAGTGAACTTGTTGCAGCTGCTGTAACATTAGTTGCTGTACGGGCCATGTCAACTATTGAGCTTATTGGCGTCATAAGCACTATTATTTCAATAGGAAGACCTGCCGCAGCAAACACAGCTGTTGTTGTAATGGTTGATGTTCCTGGAACTCCAACAGTTCCTATGCTTACAACTGTAGTAAGTGCTATGAGAATAACATACTGTGATACTGAATATTCAATTCCAAGAGCATTTATTGCAAATACAGCAAGAAGTGTAGGCCATATTCCTGCGCATCCAGGCATTCCCATGTTTGCTCCAAGAGGTGCAACAAATGATGCAATGCTTTCGGACACTCCTGAATTTTTTAAAGATTTGACTGTAACAGGAATTGTTCCTATGCTGCTTTGTGATGTGAAAGCAACAACCTGAGCAGGCCATATGTGTTTGAAAAATTTAAAAGGATTTAATTTTGCCACAAAAGCTATCATTGCACCGCTTACAATAAATGTTTGAACAAAGCAAAGAGCGTAAGCTATTAGCAGTATTGACAACAGCGGAAGAAGTTTGTCCGGTCCGTTGTTTGAAACTGCACTGGCAACAAGAGCAAGCACAGCATATGGTGTCAGTTCTATTATATATGATATTACTTTATATATTATTTTTGAACCAGAATCTATAAAATCTTTAAAAGGTTTTGCATCCTTTTCATTTTCAGAAGAAAGTGAAACGAAAGCTATTCCTATGATTACTGAAAATAATATTACTGGAACGATTGCGTTATTTGATGCCTGAGCAATGATATTTTTCGGAAAAAGATCAATTATTACTTGAGTGAATGCAGGAACTTCCTTTGGAACATAATCTGTAGGAAGACTAACCTCTGCTCCCTTTCCTACAAACAACATAAGTGCTGTCACAACTGTAAGTCCTGATGCTATTGCAGTGTTTGCTGTAAGCCATGCAACGCTTTTCATTCCGATTGTCTTAAGTCTTTGAATGTTGTCAAGAGCTGATATGCTTGATACTACTCCGAAGAACAACAATGGCAGCACAAAAGCGGATATTAAGCTCACATATATTTTTCCGATGGGCTGTACAAGATCAAGTTTTCCTCTAAACAAAATCCCAAGCCCTATCCCAAGTCCAAGGGCAGTAATTGTTCTAATTCCAAAATCAATTTCCTTCTTTGCCATTAATGCAAGTATTCCTATTAATACCAAGGCAGCTAGAAGCGCCAGATATGATGTTACGTCAATATTTAAAATCATGATTCTTCTCCTTTAGATTAATGTTGTTGTGATAAATAAATTCATTAAATAATTTTTAATTATATCTGCAACAGCAACATATTTTTCCGCCGGCTCCTGAGTTCCTCATCATCATTTTGTCAAATCTTTTCATTTTTCCTCCATGGTTTTCTGACTATTCTTATATGTTTTGTATGTATTATAATATATTAAACTTTTAATGTTGTCAACAATAAACATTTGTAAATTTTATCCAAAATTATACCAATAAAAAGTTGCTCTGCAACTCCGCTAGGGGGACCTATGTCCCCCGACCGCGCAAAAATTGCTGAGCATCCCCCTTGACGGCAAGGGCGTTTGCAATCCCCGTTTTTTATATACGAGAAAGAAAACTTTCCTCGTATATAAAAAAAGCAAACCTCTTGGATTTGCTTTTATGCCTTAAGTAAATTCTTAAAATATTCTACGTGCTGCTTTTCCTCTTCAATAATTTTTTGCATTACTTCTTTGGCAGTATGGCTTGATATTCCTTTATACATCTCATTATATACTGTTACAGTTAGCTCTTCTGTTTTTAATGAACTTAAAACAGCTGATTCAAAATCTTTGAACGCATCCTTTGGTTCATCTTTTTTATTAAAAACCTGATTTTCTATTAATGATCTTAAATAACTTGTTACTTCTTCATCATAAAGATATTCCGAACCGACTTCATTGCCTTTTTTTAATTCATCATAAAGCTGTAAAAACTTTTCTTTGTGGAAAAATTCCTGGCTAGCAGCTGCTATTAGAAATTCTTTGGTTTTTCCTGTAGTGTTGTTTGCTCCATTCTTGTAAAATTTGTAACCTTCTTCTTCCATTAACATTGCAACTTTAAGCATTTCAAGCCCGCTGAATGAGTTGTTTGACATGATGTTACCCCTTTCTCTTTAATGTATTAAGCATACTACTATTTTAGTTATTTGGCAATATATGTTAAATCGTTTTGTTCTTACATTTTTCTCCGTATTTTCTCTGACAATTAATTTGATAATTTTCCTGCTAAACAAAAATATAAACACTACCCAGCAGAATATATTTTATCATTCAAGGTGAACAACGTCTACCATGGTTCTTTTTTTTCATTCATGAATTAACTCCTTTATTTTATCACATGTAAAACACATACCCATTAAATAAAATTCTAAAACAATTTTCTATACTAATGATGAATTATATAATATAATAATTTAAACGTAAATTATATTTGGAGGCAAAATGGAAAATTACAACAATCTGGTATTAATGCTTAAGGATTCAAAAACCGGTTTTTTTGATAGAACAATTGGTTCATATGAAATTCATAAAAATATGGAATACATAGATAAAATATATGCAATGGAGGAAGGTAGTAAACTATTTATCTTCTTAACAATTACAACTCTTGATATTGAAGAAGACTGGAAATTTTCAGGAATTTTTGATTTGTACAATGAAGAAATTTTTTCAGGTAAAGCAGTTAGTTTTGAAGAATTATCTGAGGATTACAATCCTAAATGGATTATAAAAATTGAATATTCAGAAGATCATAAAAAAACAGAAGAATTCCTGAATGAACTGTTAAATATTCATACATCGGAATTAGAACGAATAATTCCTTTGATAAATCCTGAAGATTATATTCAGGAATAATTAGAAACATTTAAGCCGGAACTTAATAAAACAGGCAAATTAAGTCATTTGCCTGTTTTTGATATTTTTTATTAAGTTTTATTCTTCAACCTTTTTTCTTAAAATGAAGTATGGTTCAACCTCATGGTCTATATCCATTTTTACTGTCATTTGAGCGTGAGGTGCTGATTCGATTTTATTTCCGTCTTTGTCCTGCATGTTTTTGGCAATAACTTCAAAATGTGTTCCCTTTGGTCCGAAACATTCAAGAGTATCGCCTTCTGAGAACTTGTTTCTTTGTTCAATTACACAGGTTCCTGATAGTTTGTCATAGGATCTTATTATGCCCACGACGTCGTATGTCCGGATGTAGCTGCTTGAAGTGTAAAGCTGACCGTCCTTGTACGGGTTGCCGAAGAAAAATCCATATGAGAAGTCCCTGTGTGATGATTTTTCAACTTCTTCCTTCCAGTACTTTGTATTTCTTTCACTTTCCGGTTTTTCAAGCTCATCTAGTGCATTTCTGTATGAACGAACAGCAATTGCTGTATAGTATTCGCTTTTATTTCTTCCTTCGATTTTAAGAGCTGTTATTCCAAGATCCTTGAACTTCTGCAGGTGTTCAACCATGCACATATCCTTGGAGTTCATTATGAATGTTCCTTCTTCATCTTCATCAATTGGATAGTATTCTCCCGGACGCTTTTCTTCAACAAGATTGTACTTCCATCTGCAGGCTTGCGCGCAGTCTCCCTTGTTTGAATAACGACCCGTCATGAAGCTTGACAACAAACATCTTCCTGAATATGAAATGCACATTGCTCCATGTACAAATGTTTCAAACTCAAGTTCCTTGGGAGAGTTTTTAACTATTGCTTCAATTTCAGGAAATGAAAGCTCACGAGCTAGCACAATTCGGCTCACACCTTGTTTGTACCAGAAATTTGCCGAATGAAAATTAGTTGTGTTTGCCTGAGTGCTAAGGTGAATTCTCATGTCAGGTATTGTTTGTTTCACAACTTCTATTACTCCAGGGTCTGCTACTATAAGAGCATCTGCTCCGATAGTCTGAAGATATTTGAGATATTCTTCAAGTCCCTGTAAATCATCGTTGTGTGGTGCTATATTTACTGTTATATTTGATTTTCTGCCGTGCTTGTGGCAGTAGTCGATTCCGTATTCTAAATCCTTGCTTGTGAAATTCTTGCCCCCTGCTCTCATTCCCATTGTCTTTCCGGCAAAGTATACTTCGTCTGCTCCGTATTCCACTGCCATGATGAGCTTATCTAAATTTCCTGCAGGTGCTAATAACTTTGGTAACATATTTTCTCCTTTATTTGATTAATGTGACTGCCAGTCCGTCTCCTAGGGGAAGGACCGTTGTAATGTATCTTTCATCATTTGAAATATATTCTAAATAATTTCTCATGTTTCTGACCAATGTTTTCTTTCTTCTGACAACCAGCTCATCTGTTGCTATCATTCCCTGATACAGCACATTGTCAGAAATTATTATTCCTCCTGATTTCATCTTCATGCTGCATTTGTCAAAGAAAGTCCTGTAATAGCTTTTTGCAGCATCTATGAATGCCATGTCGAAGGTTCCATCAATTTTATCGAGATTTTCAACAGCATCTCCAAAATGAACCTCTATGTTTTTTTCAAGATTGAAGCTTTGTATGTTTTTTAAAGCTTCTTCGTAAAATTTTTCGCTTCTTTCAAGCGTAACAACTTTTCCTTCATTTTTCATGACGCTGCTCATGAATATTGAAGAATAACCTACATTTGTTCCAACTTCTATGATACTTCTGGCATGGAGCTGATTTATCACAAGCCTTAAGTACTGTCCAACTTCCTTATGAATTATTGGAAGACCTCTTTCAACACATTGCTGTCGGAAATTTTCTAATTTTTCATCCTCATTTTTTATGAGATTTTGTATATATGTGTCTATATAATCTCTGTTTATATTGTCCATTTTTCATCCTTAATCTAAATACTCGTTTGCAGCTTTAATGTGCTGGTCATAACTTTTTGAAAAGTAATGTGAACCGTCTCCCTTTGCAACAAAAAACAAATAATCAACATCAGCCGGTTCAAGCACCGCCTTTATAGAAGCTTTTCCGGGGGAGTTTATTGCTGTAGGCGGAAGTCCTTCTACAACATATGTGTTGTACGGTGAGTCAATTGCTATGTCATCATAAGTAAGTCTTTCCTTCCACTCACCATGGGCATAGTTTACAGTTGCACAAGACTGAAGTTTCATGTTAATATCAAGTCTGTTTAAAAAAACTGCAGCAACTTCATCCCGTTCTTCATCAAGCAATGCTTCCTTTTCAACAATGCTTGCGAGAATAATGGTTTTTTCAAAGTCTAACTTTGCATTTTCCATTCTTGGTTTTATTTCATCCATGTAAAATCCGTCAAACTGATCAAGAAGAGTTCTTACAACATCCTCTTCACTTGCATTTTTATAAATGTTGTATGTGTCAGGCATAAGAAATCCCTGCAGATTTGTTATGTCCGGGTTTTCTTTTAAAAAAGAAAAATCTTCTTTGAAATATTGCCCGTCCGTCATTAAAGCAACGAATTTGTCGTAGTCAAGTCCTGTCTGCTCTGCAATTGAAGAAGCTGCTTCTTCCAGTGTGAGTCCTTCAATTATTGTTATGTTTAAAGTGTTTCCTGAAGATCCTCCGTTTATTAAAGTTTCAAGTATCTCATCAGCATCCATGCTTTTTGAAAACACAAATGTGCCTGCTTTAAGTTTACTATCTGCTCCGGTTTTTTCGGCATGATATTTGAAGACTTTTGTATTTCTTATGAGATTATTCTCAAGCAGTATTTCTGCTATGTCAACTGTTGTGCTTCCTGAAGGAATTTCCACAGATAATTTACTTTCATCGTAAATGTCTACAGCTTTTAAATTTTCCTGCACAAAATTGTTAATAAACATGTAAGCTCCTGATGCTATTATTATAACAAGAAGGACAGCAATTATTTTTTTCATAATACCTCCGTATTGTTGCTGACTTATTTTGAAATCCATTAAATTATACAACCTTTCAGCATCAATTACAATAAAAATCAATTTTTTTAAAAATGATGAATAATATTTGGTCTGTTGGTCATTATAATAATGCTTATTACTTCGAAGAGAGGGTTGGTTCTTTTGGACAGATTGAACTTGGGTGACGCTCCCAATACGAAGATAGATAATTTTAGCGTAGCAAGATTAAGAATGGATGGCTTTTCAGGTTTATCCAGTGACTTTAATGATAAACCAAATTCAAATTTAAATATTCTTTCAAAAAAAGAGAATACGAGAATGGAAAATAAGAAAATTGTTAATAACAAACCATCCCAATTCGGACCTATTTGGGGTGTTAACTTCCACATTATCAAAAAGTAATAAGCACATAAGCAGTCGGCGAACTTCGCCGGCTGCTTTATTTTTATTATGATTCAGCAAAAGTCCTATCGATATTACATCACATTTTATTCAATGAATTAACATTATTCAAAGAATCCACATATTATAATACCAAATGCTTTAGGAGGTTATTATGATATCTAAGAACAATGTGAATGATCCAAATTTAAATACAATAAATCCAGTTATGGAAAGAAATCATCAGTGTCTAACCATAGGAAGAATAGCGCCTGACTTTACGGCCATAACAACAGACGGCATCATAACAATGTCCCAGTACAGAGGAAAATGGGTTCTTTTATTTTCGCATCCGGGAGACTTTACTCCTATATGTACATCTGAATTCATTGCTTTTTCACAGCTGTACTCTGAATTTGTTAAAAGAAATGTACAGCTCATCGGTGTGAGCATCGACAGTAATCCTGCCCATCTTGCCTGGTTCTACGATATTCTTCAGTTTACCGGCATAAAAATTCCATTTCCGCTGATTGCCGACAGAGATGCAGAAGTTTCAGCCCTTTACGGCATGGTAAATCCAGACAGAATTTATGAGCAAAGTGTTAGAGATGTGTTCATAATCGATCCCAATCAGAGAATAAGGGCAATACTTACATACCCGGCTACAAATGGAAGAAATATGTATGAACTTTTAAGGCTCATTGATGCCCTTCAAATTTCAACAGAATACAGTGTAGGCACCCCTGCTAACTGGATGCCTGGTGATCCTGTTATTGTTCCTGCTCCAAGAACATTTAATGAAGTAATAGAAAGGTCTTCCAATCCTGACCCCGACTGGAATTGCAGACAATGGTATATGTGCTACACGGATTATCCCGGTGAGTCTACAGGCTCAACTACTCCCACAGGCGGTGGCTCTGCAGGAGATTTAACAGGCGGTGAACCCCAGGGCATCATCAAAGAAGATTAAAAAATGCTCCCTCTTGATTTTATCTTGAAGGGAGCATTTATTTATTAATTTATTTAATGCAAAATTTCTTCAAAGTCAAATTGTTCGCTTTCAAGCTTTTCAAACAAGTTATCATCATCAAACTTATCGTTGTCTACTTCAATTATAATTGGAAGTATCATAGGATTACGTCTGATTTTATCGTAAATAAAGCTGCTGAGGGCATCCTTTATTGCCATTTTAATGTTGTTCCATTCCTTGACATTTGTTTCCTGGCATTTTGTAAGAGCTTTTCTGATAACAAATTTTGAATCTTCAATCAAATCTATGTTTTCACGAACATATATGAAGCCTCTGGATACAATTTCAGGACCTGCAAGAACTTTTCCGGTTCCCTTTTCTGTAGACAGCACAACTATTATCAATCCGTTTTCGGACAAAAGCTTTCTGTCTCTGAGAACTATGTTTCCTACATCTCCAACACCTAATCCGTCAACAAGAATATTTCCTGAAGTAACAGTAGAATTTTTTGATATGGATTTTGATGTTAGTTCAATAACATCTCCATTTTTACCTATTAAAGTATTTTCCTTCGGAATTCCAAGTTCTTCAGCCAGTCTTGCGTGCTGAACCAAATGTCTGTACTCGCCGTGTACAGGTATGAAAAATTTTGGCTTTAAAAGAGAAAGCATAAGCTTTAATTCATCTCTTCTGGCGTGTCCTGACACGTGAACCTGAGTCAATGCGTCATAGTATACTATGGCTCCCTTTTCATAAAGAGTGTTTATTACTCTTGAAACGGTTTTTTCATTGCCCGGTATGGCACTGGCAGAAATAATAACCAGGTCTCCCTGCTTTATTTGTATTTTTTTATGGTCATTGTTGGCAATTCGGGTAAGAGCCGACATAGGTTCACCCTGACTGCCTGTTGTTATAATTACCACTTCATTGTCTTTGTATTTTTTAAGGTCATTAACATTTATAAGTGTGTCTTCAGGAATGTCCAGATATCCAAGTTCCTGTGCAACATCGATGTTATTTATCATGCTTCTGCCGGAAACAGCCACCTTTCTTCCATATATTACAGCAGCATTAATAACCTGCTGTACGCGGTGGATATTTGATGCAAATGTTGCAACCAGTATTCTTGATTCACAGTTTTTGAAAGATTCAATAAATTTTTCGCCCACTGTTCTTTCTGAAGCTGAAAACCCTTGTCTTTCCACGTTAGTGCTGTCTGACATGGCCAGAAGCACACCTTTTCTTCCAAGCTCTGCAAATGTTCCAAGATCAATAACATCATCGTCTATAGGCGTGAAGTCAATTTTAAAGTCTCCAGTATGCACAACCATTCCAATTGGTGTGTCGATGGCAAAGCCAACAGCATCTGGAATGCTGTGGTTTGTTTGGATAAATTTAACCTTGAAGCATCCCAAGTTGATTGTCTGTCCCTTTTCAACAACATTGAGGGAAGCATCTTCAATTTTATGTTCCAGTATTTTATTTTTTACCAAACCAAGTGTAAGCTTTGTTCCATAAATGGGAACATTTATTTTTTTAAGCAAGTAAGGAATGTTGCCTATGTGGTCTTCGTGACCGTGTGTAAGAATTATCCCTTTTATTTTGTCTTTGTTTTTTATTAAATATGTTATATCCGGAATTACTATGTCTATTCCTAGCATTTGGTCATCAGGAAATGACATGCCGCAGTCTATAACTATGATGTTTGTGCCATATTCTATTACAGTCATGTTTTTTCCGATTTCCCCCAGACCTCCAAGGGGTATTACCTTTAGTTTATGTTTCTTTTCTGTTGCCATTTTCATTCTCCTTATTTCTGCATTGACCGCAGATTCCGGTGAATTTGACCACGTGATTTAATATTTCAAAATTGTATTGTTTTTCTATTATTTCTTCCAATGAGTTCATCAAGTCTTCTTTGACTTCAATGATCTTTCCGCATTTTTTGCACAATAAATGATGATGCTGATGAATTTCGTTACTGTTTGGCGACAAAATTTCATATCTGCTAAGTCCGTCATCAAAATTATGCTTGTATACCATACCGATTTCTTCAAAAAGCTGAAGTGTCCTGTAAGTGGTTGCAATTCCCATCTTAGGGTTTTTGTTTTTTACAAGTTCGTAGATTTCTTCTGTACTTAAATGCTTATCTTTGTTTTCGACCAGGATTTCATATATCATGGTTCTCTGTATTGTAGATTTATATCCGTTTTCACACAGCAATTTAACCAAATTATCTGCTTCACTCATAAAAACACCCCCTTGCTTTGATTTAAATTAAATCATCAGCTATACCTTCATAAACTTCAATAACTTCTTGAATTTCTTCTTCATCTTCTACAGGAATAAATACTCCGTTTCCGTCTTCAGTTTCTTCAACATAAAATATCATGCCTTCGTCAGAGTTGATTTCATGAAGAACAGCATACATTGTATCATCAATATGAAATGTAGCTTCCACAACAAGTTTTTCTTTTTTTCCTTCTTCATTTATCAGTTCAATAATATTTTCTTCCATTTTTCTCCTCTTGGCCTATATTTTATTCTTTGTTCTCTGCATATATCCTGACAGAATTTGAACTGCGGCTAATTTGTCTATTACTTCTTTTCTTTTTTTCCTTTTAACATCGGCGTCTATCAACATTCTTTCGGAAATAGTTGTGGTGAACCTTTCATCTTCGAACTCAACAGGCAAATCAATATGCTGCTTCATCTTTTCAATGAAAGCAAGAACTTTCTCACCTTGAATGCCTACTGTTCCATCAAGCATTTTTGGCAATCCTGACACAATCTTTGTTACCTGATATTCACCTATAATCTTCTTGAGCTCATTAATATCGTTCTTAATATTTGTTCTTTTTATTGTAGTGACTCCTTGGGCTGTGATCATCAACAAATCACTCACCGCCACTCCAATAGTTCTGTCTCCCACATCTAGACCCATTAATCTGTCCATAGCAACCTCACACAATTTTGATATAAAAATCCGTACATTCACCGGCGCAGTAGCTGCACAAAACACATTTGCTCATATCAACGACACACTTGCCGTCTACAATCTCAAGGGCATTCTGTCTGCACTTTCTTGCGCATTTTCCGCAACCAATACACCACTCTTCTACAACGAGAGTTCTCTTTTGATTTCTGATTTTATTTTTTATATTAATATTTAACTCATTGTTTTCCAAATAAGCGATATTAGCATCAATTTCTTCAACCGTGCTCATACCTACTGCTATGGAGTCCACAAAACTCAAATCATTTGCAAACTTGAAGGCTTCCCTTGCTTCGTTTATCAAATGTCCTCCTCCATAGATTTTCATTGCCATTATGAATTTGTTGTTCTTCTTTGCCTTTTTTACAGCTTCAAGCATGTCATCAATTGTACCGTCTGAGATTCCAATGCCTTTCATGTTTAAAAGCGGAAAAACAAATTCTATTTCCTTGAACATTATGCTGTCACGTACAGCTTCAACTCTGTGAGTTGATATTCCAAAATGTTTTATTATACCTTGTTGTTTGTACTCCATCAATCGTTCCACTGCCTGATAATGGCCCAAAAAATTGTTGCCGTTATCCTGTTCGTGAAGCATGAATACATCGAGATATTCTGTGTTCATTTCTTCTAAAGCCTTATTGACACTATATTCTGCAGATTTTCTGTCATATGCATAGCTTTTTGTTGCTATGTTTAGTTTAACCCTGTCTTTGTCTTTTATGAATTGTTTTATAATATTATAGTTGTCATAAAGCTCGGCTGTGTCAAAAAAATTTATTCCTTTGTCATAAGCGTAGTTCAGTAATTTCACTTTGTTTTCTTCGGTATTATTGTTTTGTAAATCGCTTAATGACAGTGTTCCGTAACATAATTTTGATACATTTTCTTTTTCAAATAAATTTATATATTTCATTGTTTCTCCAATATTGCATATGCAATATAAAAGAGACGGCAAGGGCGTCCCGCCCTTTGCAATCCCCGTTTTTATAATATAGGAAAGAGAACTTTCCTATATTATAAAATAGAGCAGTATATACACATATACTGCTTTCCACATAGAATTTTTAAAGGTCTATTACATCTAAATAAACATTTAATATTTCTTCTAACAGTTCGTCTCTCTCTATTTTACGTATTAAACTTCTTGCATTGTTATGATTTGTTATATAAGTAGGATCACCTGATAATATATAACCAATGAGCTGGTTGTTGGGATTATAACCTTTTTCTTTCAGTGACTGATACACCTGTGCTATAATCTCTCTGGCTTCATTTAATGATTCCATATTGTAATCAAATTTTGCTGTATTGTTTACATTGCTATCCATAATAACCACCTCTTTACATAACCTTTGTATATTGTACTACATTTTTGTAATAAAATCAAACATTATTAAAACAATTAATAATTAATAGTTAAGAATTATTGTTGGAAATGTGCCGCGGCACATTTCCTTCATTAAATTCGTTCTTCATTCTTAATTTTATTATATGTTTCTTAACTGTTCCTTAACTGCTTCGATTGCTTCGTCAATTTTTTCAGGATTTTTTCCACCTGCCTGGGCAAAGTCTGGTCTTCCGCCTCCGCCGCCTCCTGCAACTAAAGCAGCAGCCTTCACAATGTTTCCTGCCTGAATTCCCTTGATGTTTAAATCCTTTGTAACAGAAGATACGAACAGCACCTTGTCTCCTAAGTCCGATGACAGGATAATTGCACAGCTTTCGTTTTTATCTTTTATTTTGTCTGCAATTTCCCTTAGAGAATTTGCATCCTTCTCTTTAAGTTTAAGGGCAAAAAGTTTTATGCCGTTTATTTCTTCAAACTGGTCAAGGATCTGATCCATGCTTTTTTTAAGTATTTCATTGTTAAGCTTTTGGATTTCTTTTTCTTTGTCCTTAGTTTCCTTTTTAAGAGCATTCACTTTTGAAGGTAGCTCTTCCTTGCTTGTTTTCATGGCAGCACAAACTTCATCTGTAATTTTAACAAGATCATTTAAGTATTCTATTGCTGTTCTTCCGGTAATTGCTTCTATTCTTCTGATTCCTGAAGCAATTCCTCCTTCAGAAATTATTTTAAACATACCTATTTTAGAAGTTTCATCAATGTGAGTTCCCCCGCAAAGTTCCTTGCTGAAATCTCCAACGCTGACAACTCTGACAACTTCCTCGTATTTTTCGTCAAACAAAGCTGTAGCTCCTGATTTTCTTGCTTCTTCTATATTAAGAACATCAGTGTTGACTTTGTAATCTTCAAGTATTGCTTCATTAACGCGTCTTTCAATCTCACGAAGTGTTTCATGGTCCACTGCTTCAAAATGTGTGTAGTCAAATCTGAGTCTGTCCTTTGAAACATATGAGCCTGCTTGATTTACATGATCTCCAAGCATTTCCTTAAGCACTTTGTGAAGAATGTGTGTACATGTGTGGTTCTTTGCAGTGTTTTTCCTCTGGTCAGTATTTACATCTGCAGAAATTTTATCCCCAACAGAAATACTTCCCTTTAAAACTGTTGTTTCATGAAGGAAAATACTCTTTTTAAACTTCTTTGTGTCTGTAACTAAAGCTTCCATTCCTTCTGCTAAGAATTTTCCCGAGTCTCCTGACTGTCCGCCGCTTTCTCCGTAAAACGGAGTTTTGTCAAGAACAACAATACCGCTTTGCCCTTCGCTTATGGTGTTTACCTGTTCCTGATCAACAACAATTGCAACTACTTCTACAGTATCACATAACTTTTCATATCCTGTAAAAATTGTTTTTTCAGTATCTATATTGAATTCTTCATCTTTCCATCCGGAGCTGCCAGTCTTGCTTCTTGCTTCTCTGGCCATTTGTCTGTGCTCTTCCATTATTGATTTAAACTGGTTCTTGTCGAATTCAAATCCATTTTCTACAAGTATTTCTTCTGTAAGTTCTGACGGAAAACCGTAAGTATCATAAAGCTTGAACGCAACACTTCCGTCAAAAACCTTTTTGTCAGTTCCTTTCATTGCTTCAAGTTCTTTCATGAGAAGCTCAAGTCCCTGGTCTATGGTTGTTTTGAACTTTTCTTCTTCAAGCTGAACAACCTTAAGAATGTAGCTTTCCTTTTCAGCCAGCTGAGGGTATGCTTCCTTCCAGTTGTCAATTACAACCTTCACTGTCTTTGTGAGGAACTCAGAATGTATTCCAAGAGATTTTCCCTGACGAATAGCTCTTCTTATGAGTCTTCTTAAGACATATCCTCTTCCTTCATTTGAAGGTATAACTCCGTCTCCGATCATGAATGTTGCTGCTCTTGAGTGGTCGCAGATTATTTTCATTGATGTGTCTTTTTTCTTGTCGACACCATATGTAACTTTAGATATTTCTTCTACTTTATATATAATTGAAATAAGCGGCTCAACGTCGTAAACTGTTGGTTTTCCCTGAAGAACCGATGCTACTCTTTCAAGTCCCATTCCTGTGTCTATATTTGGATTTGGAAGCGGATGGTACACTCCTTGTTCATCCTTGTCAAACTGAGTGAACACCAGATTCCATATTTCTATGTATCGGTTGCAGTCACATCCTGGTTTGCAGTCTGGTGAGCCGCATCCTCTGTCAGCTCCTGTGTCGTAATATATTTCAGAACATGGTCCGCTTGGTCCCACTTCAAGTTCCCAAAAGTTGTCGTCCTTTCCAAGTCTCACTATTCTTTCCTTTGGAATGCCTACGCTGTTATGCCAGATTTCAGCTGCTTCGTCGTCATCTTCATACACTGTTACCCAAAGTCTGTTTGCATCTATTTTCAAAACGTCAGTCAGAAGTTCCCAGGCCCATGCAATTGCTTCATTTTTGAAATAATCGCCGAATGAAAAGTTTCCAAGCATTTCAAAGAAAGTCAAATGTCTTGCTGTGAGACCAACATTGTCTATATCGCCTGTTCTTACGCACTTCTGACATGTTGCCATTCTTTTTGAGGGCGGTGTTTCAGCTCCCGTAAAGTATTTCTTCAAAGGTGCCATACCGGCTCCTATTAAAAGCAGACTCTTATCATTTTTTGGAATCAATGAAAAGCTTTGCTCAGTCAAATGTCCTTTACTTTTGAAAAAATTTAAATACTCTTTTCTTATATTGTTTATGGAAAATCTATCTAATGTATCCATGGTTCCTCCATTTCTCATAGGTACTCTTTATTAAGAAATTATAATGTATTCTTTCCCCTATTGTCAACTATATTTAAAATTTCTACACTTTACAAACAAAGTACAATAGAGTTACCATCTCTTAATAATTAAAAGCGGAGCTGCGCTCCGCTTTTATTAATATTTTTAGTGGCAGTGGATGTCTTCGTCATCTTCAGGCTTGTAATCTTCCAAGCCTTTTATAACCTTGCCTGTTTTTTGTGAATAATCAAAAAGTGCTGATTTAACTGCCTGCTCAGCTAAAACTGAACAGTGAACCTTTACAGGCGGAAGTCCACCCAATGCTTCTATAACTGCTTTATTTGAAAGTTCAACTGCTTCGTCAATGCTCTTTCCTTTTATGAGTTCTGTTGCCATGCTTGAAGAAGCTATGGCAGAGCCGCATCCGAAAGTTTCAAACTTTACATCTTCAATTATATCATTGTTTATTTTCAAATAAATTTTCATTATATCTCCGCATTTTGGGTTTCCAACCTGGCCTACTCCGTCTGCGTTTTCCATTGAACCTACATTCCTTGGGTTTCTGAAGTGGTCCATCACTGTTTCTGTATACATAATATCCTCCGATTTTTAAATCAATATGTTATATTTTATATTATAGACTGTTTCCTTTTTTCAAGTCTTCGTCGTTTTTAATAGGTGACATCATTCTTAATTTTGAAATTATATTTTTCATTGTTTCAACTGTAAAATCTATGTCTTCTTCAGTAATTTCTTCACTGATAGAGAAACGGATTGATCCGTGTGCTGTACCATGGTCAAGTCCTGTTGCTAAAAGCACGTGTGAAGGATCAAGTGAGCCCGAAGTACATGCTGAACCGCTTGATGCAGAAATCCCTTCCATATCCAGAAGCAAGAGTATTGATTCTCCTTCAACATACTTGTATGAGAAGTTTACATTGTTTGGAAGTCTCATTGTAGGATGTCCGTTAAGTACAACGTCAGGAATGTTAGTCTTGATTCCTTCAATAAGTTTGTTCCTCAGTTCAGTTAATCTTGCAATGTGTTTATCAAAATCTCTTGAAGCTATTTCAACAGCCTTGCCAAATCCAGCTATATTTTGAACTCCTTCAGTTCCAGCTCTTCTTCCTCTTTCCTGTCCGCCGCCGTGGATAAAGTTGTCGATTTTAACTCCTTTTCGGATGAACATTCCGCCAACACCCTTAGGACCGCCGATTTTATGAGCTGACATGGACAAAAGATCTATGTGTTGCTTTTTAACATCGATTTTCACGCTTCCAAGTGCCTGGACTGCGTCAGTGTGGAATATGATTCCATGTTCCTGAGCGATTTCTCCAATTTGTTCAATTGGCTGAATTGTTCCTATTTCATTGTTTGCATACATTATTGATATAAGTATTGTTTCTGGTCTTATGGCTTCTTTTAATTTTTCAAGGTCAATCATTCCATATTTGTCAACATCGAGATATGTTGTTTCAAAACCAAACTTTTCAAGATATTCACATGTGTGTAAAATTGCATGATGCTCTATTTTTGTAGTAATTATATGATTTCCTTTGTTCTTGTTTGCAAATGCCACTCCTTTAACAGCCCAGTTGTCTGATTCGGAGCCGCCTGCAGTAAAATATATTTCCTTTTCATCTGCATTTAAGAAGTCTGCAACCTGTTTTCTTGCATTTTCTATGGCTTCTTTAGACTTTCTTCCAAGCTCATACAAAGAACTTGAAGGATTGCCGTAATATTCATCGAAATATTGACGCATTTCTTCTACTACTTCTTTTTTAACTCTTGTTGTTGCAGCATTGTCAAGATATAGTTTCTTGCTCATTTTATTCCTCCGTTAATATTGTTTTTCGTTCCTCATACATATCAGCTAAAGTTATATTATCTATAACATCGTTTATACTGTTTTCTATTTTTTCAAATATAACTCTTGTGGCACAAATTGATTCTCTTGAACACACTTCCTTGTTTATGCATTCAGAAGTTGTAATTTCACCTTCCAATGTTCTAAGTACCATTCCCACAGTTATTTCATCCGGTCGTTTTGCAAGCATGTATCCTCCCTGAGGACCCCTGACCGTATCTATAAAGCCGACTTTTTTTAATTTAGCAAAAAGCTGCTCCAGATAGCTTTCTGATATATCATATTTATCTGATATTTTTTTAAGAGAAACAGGTCCCAAACCGTAGTTCAGCGCAAGTTCAAATATTGCTTTAAGTCCATATCTGCCCTTTGTTGATAAAATCATTTCTGCTCTCCTTTCAACAATTCCTACCTATTTAGTAGGGTATGGCTTATTATAATATACCCTACTAATTTTGTCAACATTATTTAAAATTTTTTTATGTAGTTATAAAATGGCTAAAAAAACCGCAACATTAAATAATATTGCGGTTAAATCTGCTTAGTCAACACGTTTCAATACAGTTGTGTTCCTGCCTGCTTCCTTTGCTTTGTACAACTCTTTATCAGCTGCTTCCATAATTTTTGAAGCACTTCCCAATGTGGCTGCCTTACCTGTAACTCCTCCAATACTAATGGTTACAGCATTTGTTTGTCCATGTGCAGTGTAGTAAAGATTAAGCTTTTCAACTTCATTTCTTATACAGTTTGCGAGTTCCAATGACTGTTCATAGTCTATGGACTTTGCAAAGTATACAAATTCTTCTCCTCCATACCTTCCAAATGTGTCTTTTCTTATATTTTGAATATTTCTAATACAACTTGACACTTTCTTCAAGCAAAAATCACCTTTTGAATGTCCCCAGCAATCATTGTATTTTTTAAAATGATCAATATCTATCATGAACAATACCAGGCTGTCATCATTTGTCAAAGCTTCCTCCACAGTGTTGTTCAGGCAGAAGTTTATGCTCCTTCTGTTTGGAATGCCAGTAAGTTCATCTTCATAAGCTCTTTTTTCAAGTATTTTATTTGTCTCTCTTATTCTTTGCAGTTCCTTAGTTTGAGCAGATATCTCCTTCTGAAGCCTCGTTTTTAACTTCTCGTATTTTTCATTTTCCTTAATGTATTTCAATTCTACATTTAACAGCTCAAGTTTGTTTCCCAAATTTGAAGCTGTTATTTCTTCATTGATGTTATAGAATTTTTTGTAATATTCAAGAGATGATTTATAATCTTCTTCACTTTCGTAACATTCAGAAATATACTTGTATACTTGGCACATCTTTTTTTTCGCATTTATTTGTTCAGCATAGGACATGGCATTTTCAATATAAACAAAAGCTTTTCTGTCATTTTTATTAAACATTAGCTCTGCTATATTCATAAGAACATCTATGGTAAAATATTTGTTGTTTACTTCCTCTAATCTGTTAAGTGCCCTGAAATAGTATTCTTCTGCCTTCTTGAAGTCGTTGACTGCATAGCATATTTTTCCCAGCCTGTTTTCAATGTCTCCCATGGTTAACATATCATTTTTTTCAACTAAAATATCATAGCTTCTTAAGTAGTACTCCAGGGATTCATCATACTTGCCTTCATTGAAAAAAATCTCACCTATGTTTCCAAGTATGGATGCTTCATTCATACGGTATTTGTTGTCTTGGCATATTTTGAGAGCATCAAAAAAATAAGCCAGTGCCTTTTCGTTGCTGGAAGATTCCCGGTATATTTCGCCTATGTTGTTCATTATACAGCTTTGCATAAATTTATTATCTTGTTTAGAGGCAAGGTCAGAAACTTCTAAAAAATATCTCAGTGCTTCTTCATACATTGAGCTGTAAAAGTAAGCAATGCCAGCAAGGTTCAATGATTTCATCTTTCCGTCTGCATTATTTGTATCCTCAAAAATTTCCAAAGCTCTAAGAGAACAATCAAGCATTTGATTTATTTCAGATTTTGCCCTGCAGGCAAAGGAAATGGCTACAAGGCTGTAGCCTTCTTCAGTTTTTAGATTGAATTCCCTTGACTTATTGTACGCTTCCATGCTCATTTCATAGGATTTATACGGCCTTACAGCAGCAATCTCCTTTGATTTTTCCAGAATTTCATATATTTCTTTACAAACAGTTTCCTTCATGTCAATTTCCTGTCATAATAATATCATATAATTTCTAATTTAATTTCAAAAAACACCAATTTTCAGCATAATTATACCACTACTTACCTTTTGTTTCCAGTAAAATATTATATTTTACTAACATTTACACAATTTCAAAAAAAACGAAAACCGCTTGCGGTTTTCGTTATTGACTTTTCTTCTTTATGGAAGAAGTTTGTAGACATAGCTTCCATTTTTATTGACAGCGCTGTACACGTTGTCTACGGAATATTTTCCGCTGCATTCATTTAGAACTGTATTTAATGCTTCTTTTCCAAAAGCTTTGATGCACAAATCACACTCGCTTTTGATGCTGAAAGGCGTCTGCATCAACCTGATATTTCTTACTCCGTAGCCCAGCAGTTTGTTGTATGCGGCTACAGCATAATTCCCGTGTTTAAAGGTTATTATATAAAGTTCCATAGAAATCCTCCTTTATTATTCCCAGTATTATTTTATTAAAAATAACACATAAGGTTACAAGGAGAAACTTCAATATCAGTTAATTTGAATTTCCTTTGCTTCTTCAGGCTTAAAATCATTTTTCAAATCATAAATATTGTGAGAAGTATAATCTCTAAGCTGTCTGTCACCAAGAGAATAACATCTCATGAATCGTTTTGAGTCAACTGTTGTCCAATGCTCAGCATCCCATGTAAGGTATCCGTCTTCGTCTGTTTTCTTTTCGTGCAAAATTAAATCTACCTGTCTGTTCTTTTCTTTCATCAAGTCTATGAGGTCCTTTGTTGTCACTTCCAACTCAACTTTGTTTATTAAATCGTATGCTTTCATTTTTTCTCTCCTGCAATTAATTTAGATATCCGTGTTCGTCTTCGTTGTCGTAAATACTCAGTTCGTCTTTAAGAAATTCCAAGTTTGATTCGTAGTCCTCTTCAGAAATCTGATTGTTGAACAGTAAGTCATCCAGCTTGTTTTTGCTGTCTTCAAAAATGAAGATTTCCTTGCAGGGCCATATGGTGTTGCTTTTGTTCTCATGGTTTGACTTCAGAACCGAAATGAGCATTTCATCTTTGTCCAGCTCCAGAATTGTTCCCATGAGAAAAAACTTGTTTATTTTAATGTTGTGCAGTTCAAACAAGTCTCTCACTTTTTTTATGAACAAATAATGGTTTCTTTTGATTTCAAATGACACGTTGTCATTTAAAACCTCATCCTGCAGGTCTTGATTGTAAAAATCTACAGAAATGTCATATTTGTCATTTGTGTCGTATTCTTCAAATTTTATTTTGTTTTCTAATATTTCATCTATATCCGTATCTGTAATACAGGAATTAAATAATTTGTAATTCATAGAAGTCCCTCCGTTACTGTTTCAGGTATTCTAAAAACTTTTTGATTCTGCTTTCATAACCTGATTCCTTAGGCTGATAAAAAGTCGAGTTTCTCATTGTATCAGGCAGATAATTCTGCTTTACATAAAACTTTTCATAATCGTGAGGGTATTTGTAGCTTACTCCTCTTCCAAGCTTTTCTGCTCCGCTATAATGTTTGTCTTTCAAGTGAAGAGGAACATCAACGGCATTTTTCTCCACAGCATCCATTGCTCTGTCAATTGCAATGATTGAAGCGTTGCTTTTAGGAGCACAGGCAATGTATAATACAGCCTGTGCAAGAATAATACGCCCTTCAGGAAAACCTATTATTTCCACAGCCTTAAAAGCATTTACTGCAACTTCTAATGCCCTTGGGTCTGCATTTCCAACATCTTCGGAAGCACAGATTATAATTCGCCTTGCAATGAACTTTGGATCCTCTCCTGATTTTATCATTTTTGCCAGCCAGAAAACCGCTGCGTCAGGATCAGAACCCCTCATACTTTTGATAAATGCTGAAATGGTGTCGTAGTGACTGTCTCCGTTTCTATCATATTCAAGTTTTTTCTGCTGTATGCATTCTTCTGCAACAGAAATATCTATTATTATTTCGCCATCTGTCTCCGGAGTTGTTTCTACTCCAAGCTCCAGGGCGCTTAACGCTTTTCTTGCATCACCGTTTGAATTGTTCACAATATGATTTATTGCTTCTTCAGTAATTTTTACTTTTTTTGCTCCATATCCGTTTTCTTTGTCCATTGCAGCTTTTTTTAAAACTTTAATAATGTCATCATCTGTAATTTTCTTGAACTCAAACACAAGTGAACGTGATATCAAAGCAGGATTAACTTCAAAGTAAGGATTTTCGGTTGTAGCGCCAATCAAAATTATAGTTCCGTTTTCAACATAAGGAAGCAAAGCATCCTGCTGAGACTTGTTGAAACGATGGATTTCATCGATAAACAGGATTGTCCTCTTGTTGTACATGGACAACTGGTCAACAGCATAGCTTATTTTTTCCTTTATGTCTTTTATTCCGCTTGTTACTGCATTGAGGGTGGTGAAATTATTGTTGGTGTTTTCAGCAATAATCTTAGCCAAAGTTGTTTTTCCGGTTCCCGGAGGTCCGTAAAATATAGCAGAGGAAAGCTTGTCAGCCTTTATGGCTCTGTTAAGAATTTTTCCCTCTCCAACTATATGCTCCTGCCCAACAAATGTTTCAAGCGTTGCAGGCCTCATGCGCTGTGCAAGAGGCCCATTTTTTTTGATTGAATTTTCATATTGCATTTCAAATATATTCATCATATTATCTTAATAAAGCTTTCTTCCTATTGTAAGCTTCAAAGTGTTTTTTTTCATTTCCTTTTTGTCATATGCCTTTAAAAGAACAAATGACACTCCAAGGGATAATACAGAAGCAACTGCTGATATCATGTCTTTGTTTGGGCTGTTTGATAAAAGCTGCACAGCAGCTATTGTTATCATCATCAATCCAAATGGAATTCCGTAAAGTATGAAAATCTGTTTGAATGCAACCTCATTTTCAGTTGTGATTTCAACATAATCTCCCACTTCGTATCCTTCATTGATCTCTGTTTCAACAATTACATTTGCCTGGCTGCATGTACCGCTGCAGCTGGCACAGCTTGAACCGCATCCGCTTGGTCTTCTCACTGAAACAGTTGCTCTGTTTCCATTTATTTTTTCTATCTTACCTACCTGATTCATTGAACATTCCTTTCATATAATACAATGTTATTCAGCTGTTACCTCTATCTCAAGTTCCTTTAGCTGTTTGTCTGTTACACCGCTTGGTGAGTCAGTCATGAGGCATGAAGCACTTTGAGTTTTAGGAAATGCTATTACGTCTCTTATATTGTCACTTTCTGTAAGAAGCATCATAAAACGGTCAAGTCCGTAAGCAATTCCTCCGTGAGGGGGTACTCCGTATTTGAAGGCTTCAAGAAGATATCCGAATTTATCCTGTGCTTCTTCATCAGTGAATCCAAGTGCTCTGAACATTCTGTTCTGCAGTGTTCTGTTTGTTATACGAATGCTTCCGCCGCCTATTTCATCTCCATTAATAACTATGTCGTATGCTTTTGCTCTCACAGCGCCAGGATCAGATTCTATTTTGTCAATATCTTCATCAACAGGAGCTGTAAAAGGATGGTGCTTGGCAACATATCTGTCTTCTTCTTCGCTGTATTCAAACAACGGGAATTCAGTTATCCAAACAAGTTCAAATTTATTGTTGTCAATTAAATTCTTGTCGTGAGCAATTTCAATTCTCAATGCTCCCAAGGCTGTGTTTACAACTGATTCCTTGTCAGCCAATATGAAAACAACATCTTTTTCCTTGATCTCTAATCTTTCCATTAATTTATTTATTTCTTCTTCTGTCAGGAATTTTGCTATTGGAGATTCAAAGGTGTTGTTTTCATATTTGAACCATGCAAGACCTTTAGCTCCATAAGTCTTGACGAATTTTTCAAGCTTGGAAATTCCCTTCTTTGAGAACTCATCAGCTGAACCGTCAATTTTCACACACTTAATTTTACCACCGTTGTCGTAAGTTGATTTAAATGCATTAAACTCAGAATTTGCAAAAATGTCAGTGATGTTTTCAAGTTCAAAACCAAAGCGAAGGTCAGGCTTGTCGCATCCGTACTTGTCCATGGCTTCCTGATATGACATGCGTCTTATAGGAAGAGTTATATCAACATTTTTAATTTCCTTGAATATTTTTTGTATGAGTTTTTCATTGATGCCTATTACATCTTCCACATCAACGAATGACATTTCAATATCCACCTGAGTGAATTCCGGCTGTCTGTTTGCTCTTAAGTCTTCATCTCTGAAGCATCTCACTATCTGATAGTATCTGTTCATTCCGGACACCATCAAAAGCTGCTTGTAAAGCTGAGGTGACTGGGGCAATGCATAAAAGTTGCCCGGATTTACCCTGCTTGGCACAAGATAATCTCTTGCTCCTTCAGGAGTAGGTTTAGCCAAAAATGGAGTTTCAACTTCATTGAAGCCGTTGTCATACAAAAAGTCTCTTATTACCTTTGATGTCTTACTTCTTGTTAAAAGATTCTTCTGCATGGATGGTTTTCTTAAATCTAAATATCTGTATTTCAAACGCATTTGTTCAGATACGTCATCGTTGTCTTTTATATAAATCGGAGGAGTTTCAGCTGTGTCCAATATTTTTAGTTCATGAGCATAAACCTCAATTTCTCCGGTTGCCATATCAGGATTTTTAGATTGTCTTTCTAAAACTTCACCTCTTACAGCAATAACGAATTCACTTCTTAAACTTTCAGCCTTATCAAATGCTTCCTTGTTAACATCAGTGTCGAATACAACCTGAATCAACCCTGTAACATCTCTTACATCGGCAAAAATAAGACCTCCGAGACTTCTTCTTTTTTGAACCCATCCCATGACTACAACTTCTTTACCAATATGGTCCTTGTTCAGTTGTCCGCACATGTTAGTTCTTCTGAGTGTTCCCATAGTTTCCATAATTATCCTCCAAGCAATTTATCAAAAAAAATAACCCATCCCCTTAGGGACGAGTATAACCCGCGTTGCCACCCTACTTGGACTATAAATAGTCCCTCTCAATTAAGTAACTGCTGTAATAGAGGTGTCTTCACCACAAGTTAATAACAGGCTTCCATCGTCCCTGTCTTGCTGTAATTAATTCTTTATGATTACTCTTCCCCAAGCAATTTGTTTACATTAAAATTAACACATTAAAAATTATTTGTCAACAACAAAAACTTCGTTAATTAAGAATTAAGAGTTAAGAATTAAGAATTAAAAGAAGGAATTGCGCTTTAGCGCAATTCCTACCATTAATTTTTCACTCTTCATTCTTAATTCTTAATTGCCTTGCACCAGTTCGTCAATTGTTTTAAATGTGTAGCCCATTTCTTTCCACTTAGTAAGTAGCTCATCTAAAATTTCGGAATTTGTTTTTGAAGTGCTGTGCAAAAGTACAACTGCTCCTGGATGAATGCGGGGTATTAATTTTTCAAAGGCTGTCTCTCTGGTGGGCTGCTTGTCATTTGACCAGTCCTGGTATGCAAGGCTCCAGAATATTGTTTTATATCCCATCTCATTTGCCATCTTAAGATTTTCTTCGTTGAATTTCCCCTGAGGAGGTCTGTAATACTTGGGCATATCCTGCCCGGTTGTTTGTTTGTATATGTCTTCCAGAGAATTAAGTTCCTTTTTGAAAGAGTCTGCATCAGCAATTTTTGACATGTCTGGATGGCTGTATGTGTGGTTTCCCACAATATGCCCTTCCTCAATCATCCTTTTCACCAGTCCAGGTTCCTTTTCAATATAATGCCCAACCAGGAAGAATGCAGCTTTAACATCATGTTTCTTCAGCGTGTCAAGAATATCCTGCGTGTATCCATTCTCATAACCAGCATCAAAAGTAAGAAAAATAACTTTCTCATCATTATTTCCCGCATAATATGCATTATATTTTTTTAGATAATCTCTTGTTTCATTGCCTATGGGAGTTGTGCCGCTTTCATTGAACTTAAGCCCCCAGTTTGAAATTCCTGCAGATACGGACACAGAAAAATTACTGATTGTTTCATATGCAAAAATAATTATCATCAGCAACATACAGCTTAAAATAATTGCCAGATTCCTTTTTTTAATTCTTATTATCATATTTCCACCCCTTTATTCATTTATATAAACAAATGGACAATTTATGAATATAAAAAAAGGAATTATATACAAAATTTATCTTCAAAAACAATGCATGTACCTTTGACATACTGCTTGAAATGATTTATAATAGTAAGTAAATGTTTTCAGTGCATTTGATTTAAAAAACGGAGGAACTTATGCTAGAACATCTTATTTCAACACTAGTCCCTAACATTGCACATGTATTGGAGTTAATCGGAGTATTTATAATAGTATTTTCTGCCTTAATAGCATTCGTAAAATATGCTCTGAGATTCTTCAACTTTTCGGATGAAACCGTAAAAATTGAATTTTCTCAGGCTCTTGCAATGGCTTTGGAGTTTAAACTCGGTGCGGAGATTCTTAAGACCCTTGTAATAAGGACTATTGACGAGCTCATAATACTTGCATCAATAGTTGTTTTAAGAGCTGCTCTCACATTGATTATTCATTGGGAAATAGAGTCTGACTCTAAAAGAGCAAATCATTTCAAGGAAATGAAATTTGCAAACAAAATAAAACAGGTAATTGAAAAAAATTCTCATGAAGATGAAAATCATGAAAATTAAAAACAGCCGCTAAGCGGCTGTTCTTTTATTTTGTAGGTCTATAGTAGTTGCAAACAACCTTTATGCTGTTGCTTTTTTCAACACTTCTTCTATTTTATCAATTGACGGTACACCTTCAAACAGTTTATCCCCATCAAGGAAGAACGCAGGTACGTAATAGTAGTCATGGGTACTGGCTATTTGTACATTTTTTGATTCCTCAACAAACTCAATATTAACATTTGAATATTTCGGATTTTGACTTTTAAGTTCCTCGATCATGCTGTATGCACGTCTGCAGTGAGGACAATTTTCCAAATAAAACATAGTTAACTTCTTCATATACCCTCCAATGAACTATTTAACAAATTTTTCTTCTTTTCCAATATTTCATCAATTCGGCTTATGTATTCCTCCAGGCTCTTGAAATTGCGAAGAGGCTCGTGATGGTTGTTCTCTGTCATAATTTTGCTGGATCCACCGATACCGCAGGCAAGTATGGTTTCAAGCTCTTCAATTATTATCATGTTATATATGCTTTCCTTTGCAGGTAGGCAATATCCCACATTTTCAGAATTGCCCTTTATATTTTTTTGCCTGTACATGTAGTATGGTTTGTAGCCGTTTTTTCTGCAGCTTTCTCCTACCTCATCATGCATAAGTCTCATCAAGTTGTAATCTTTTAAATACTGTGAACTTTCTCTTGTAAGCTCTGCATTTTTCTTGTAGGCCAGTGAATGAACCGTGATATTTTCAGGTTTCAGGTTCACAACTTTTTCGATGGTATTAAGTGCATCTTCTTCATTTTCACCGGGCAGACCCAGTATTATATCCATGTTAATACAATCAAAACCGATGTTTCTTGCCAAATGGTATTTTTCTAAAATATCTTCTGTATTGTGATTCCTTCCCATGGAAAGGAGAGTTTTTTCATTCATGGACTGAGGATTGATGCTTATTCTTGTGACTTTGTTGTTTTTAAGGCACTGAAGTTTTTCTAACGTTATTGTATCAGGCCTTCCTGCTTCAAATGTTATTTCTCTTATGCTGTTCAAATCATAATGACTTTTAATTGCTGCAAACAATTTATCAATTTGCTCTATATTAAGAACAGAAGGAGTTCCTCCACCTATATAAACAGAATGCAGCTTTAAATTCCTGTCTTTTGCCATTTTAATTGTTGCGTGAATTTCCTTTACAAGTACATCAACATAATCATAAATTTTTTTCTGACCACAATTTATAAATGATGTGAATGAACAATAGCTGCACTTAGTAGGGCAAAATGGAATTCCAATATACAAATTGTAATTTTCTTTGTTCATTTTTTCATTTATGTATTTTTCTTCTATGTTTAGTATATCCCATAAAAGTTCAATTTTTTCATCAGTTACTTCATATGTGTTTTTGAGTATTCGTGTTATTTCAGAATCGCTTCTTCCGTACTGCCTTGATGCTATGAGTATTTTCACAACTCTTACACCCGTTAATATACCGTAGTCAGGAACAATTGAGTAGTGGCTTTTCAAAACATTGTGAATAGATTTTGTAACAAGAGTTTTTTTCATCTTCCTGTCATTTTCTTTTTCTAGGATTATTTCATAGCTTTTAAAGCTTTTTTCATGAATCTTTTCATTTTTTCGGTACAAAACAGCTGTACTTATATATGCTCCTTCTTGTTCTTCCAAAGTTGAAACAAGAGAATATTCACACTGATAGTCAGGCTCTTCTGCATCCATATTTTTAACATCATAATCAATGTTAAGGTCAAAAACCCTTAGGGCATTTCTTGCTTCATATTCAAAGTTATGACCTGAAAAATAAAATCTAAGCATCACTTCTCCTTAATTGACAAAAGGATTGCTCAGTTTTTCAGATTTTATTGTTGAAGGAGAATTGTGTCCCGGATATATTATGATGTCTTCGTCGTACTTGAATATTTTCTCCTGTATGGAATCAATTATTTCTTCAAAAGATCCTCCCGGAAAATCTGTTCTTCCTATAGAATTGTTAAAAAGAGTATCCCCTGTCATCATTATATTTCCGACTTTGATGCATATGCCGCCTTTTGTGTGTCCTGGAGTGTGAATTATTTCAAGCTTAAGGTCTCCCAGCTCAAGAACATCACCGTCTTTCAACTTTACATCAGCATCAATGGATATATCTTTTCCGAACAATACCTTTGAAAAATTTATTTTGCTGTCTGATAAAGCCAGGGCATCAATTTCGTGTATGCAGACTTTTGCGTTGTATTTTTCAATAAGTTCCTTTACGGCACAAATGTGGTCACCGTGAGCATGGGTCAGTATTATCATCTTAGGATTTAATCCCAGCTCAATTATTTTCTGGTCAATTTTACTAAAATCGGCTCCCGGGTCTATTATTGCAGCTTCTTTTGTACTGTCGCTTGCCACTATGTAGCAGTTTGAGTAATACGAGCCCACTGTCATTGCTTCAAATATCATAATTTCCTCCTAAAAAGTTTTTTTGCTGTCAAGCAAAATTGTGACCGGTCCGTCATTTACAAGCTCTACCTGCATGTCGGCACCAAATTCGCCTGTCTGTGTTTTCAATCCTGATTTTATCATGTTTTCAATGAATTTTTCATACATGGGTACTGCTTTTTCAGGACGTGCTGCTTGAATAAAGCTTGGTCTCCTGCCTTTTCTTGCATCTCCTAAAAGTGTAAACTGAGAAACTACAAGAAGACTTCCACAAACGTCCAGGACGCTTTTGTTCATCTTTCCTTCTTCATCTTCAAATATTCTCAGATTAACAACCTTGTCGCACATGTACTCCAAATCTTTTTCTTCATCGTCTTCTTCTACACCAAGCAAAAGCATTATTCCATGGTCAATTTGACCTATTGCCTTATCATCAACCGATACCTTGGCGCGTTTGACACGCTGTACAACGCCTCTCACTAAATCACCTGCTTACTGTTTTCTGATTTATAAAAGAAAATCCGCATCACCTTGCGGCAATACAGCATTTTCAATATTATCATCTATTTTTTGTTTCTGTACACTTCAAGAACACCGTCAAGTTTTTTTATTTTTTTCATCAAATCTTCAATTTGTTTTGTTTCATTTATTTCAAAACCAATGTCTACTATGGCAACCCTGTCCTTGGTAATCCTCAGGTTAAGAGAAACAGCGTTCAGCTTTGCCTCAGCATATAGAGCTGTTAAATCCTGAAGAAGCCTTGGTCTGTCAAGCGCCTTTATTTGCAGCTCGCTTACGAATGTAGCCTTCTTGCCGTAATCCCACTCAACTTCTATGAACCTTTGATCTTCAGAATCTGTAAGGTCGTGAATGTTTGTGCAGTCTGCCCTGTGAACAGACACTCCTCTTCCTCTTGTAATGTAGCCTACTATGGCATCTCCCGGAACAGGACTGCAGCACTTGGAAAAACGAACCTTCACGTTGTCAATTCCCTTTATTATAACACCTGAAGCATGTTTTTCTATCCTTGATGGAGTCTTGCTGGTAATGTTTGTATTTTTCTCAAGGTTTTCTATTTTCTCAAGCTCAATTTTATCCTTGTTTTTTTCCATGTACAAAAGCTTAAGCCTGTTTACTATCTGATTTTCTGTAATGCCTCCATTGCCAACAGCTGCATAAAGATTGTTAGCAGTGAACATGCTGTACTTGTCGGCAACAAATTTAAGCCAGTCGTCCTTCAACAAATCAGATACCTGGTAACCTTGTTTCTTTACTTCTCTTTCAACAAGCTCCTTGCCTTTTTCAACATTGAAATCTTTGTCTCTTTCTTTGAAAAACTTCCTGATTTTTGATTTTGCCTGACTTGAAGCTGCTATTTTAAGCCAGTCTCTGCTTGGTCCTGCACTTGACTGAGAAGTTAATATTTCAATTTGATCTCCAGTTTTAAGTTTTGTGTCAATAGGCACAATCCTGCCGTTTACCTTTGCACCAACGCATTTATTTCCTACAGCTGAGTGGACTCTGTATGCAAAGTCAATTGGTGTTGATCCTGTAGGAATGTTTACAACTTCTCCCTTAGGGGTGAACACAAACACTTCATCTGCATAAAGATCAATTTTCAATGTTTCCATAAATTCTGCCGGATCATTAGTTTCCTGCTGCCACTCAAGCATTTGTCTCAGCCAGTTTAATTTTTCTTCGTAATTTGTCTGCTCATCTATTCCTTCTTTGTATTTCCAGTGAGCTGCTATACCGTATTCAGCAGTTCTGTGCATTTCAAGGGTTCTTATTTGAATTTCAAAAGGCTCCCCTGCAGGTCCTATGACTGTTGTGTGCAGTGACTGGTACATGTTGGGTTTCGGCATTGCAATATAATCCTTGAATCTTCCCGGAATTGGCTTCCAAAGTGTGTGCATTGTTCCCAATGCTCCATAGCAGTCCTTGATGCTGTCAACAATTATTCTCACAGCAATCAAGTCATAAATCTGTTCAAAAGCCCTGTTTTTGAAATACATTTTTTTATAAATGCTGTAAAGGCTCTTAGGCCTTCCCTTTATATCTGCTTCTATTCCTGCCTCACTTAACTTTTCCTGCATTACTGATATGATGCGGGAAATGTAATCCTTTCTTTGCTCGCTTTTTTGCTGTACCTTTTCAAGCAAATCCTGGTAGCCTTCAGGATCAATATATTTCAAACTCAGATCTTCAAGCTCCCACTTTATGGAAGCAATACCAAGTCGGTTAGCAATGGGAGCATATATTTCTATTGTCTCCATTGCTTTTTGATATTGTTTTTCCTTTGGCATGTACTGAAGAGTCCTGATGTTGTGCAGACGGTCGGCCAGTTTTATGATTACGACCCTTATGTCCTTAGACATGGCAATAATCATCTTTCTTAGTGATTCTGCCTGGCGCTCTTCCTTGTTTCTGTACTTGACTTTGCTAAGCTTTGTGACGCCGTCCACCATATTGGCTATTTCTTCACCGAATTCTCTTTTAATATCATCATAGGTTATTCCCGTGTCCTCAACAACATCATGCAGTAGTCCTGCTGCAATTGTCTGTACGTCAACGTGCAGATCTGCCAGAATGAGCGCAACATTGTAAGGGTGAATGAAGTATCTTTCACCTGAAAATCTAGTCTGTGCATTTGAATGTGCCATTTCCGCATAGTTGTATGCCTTGGCAACAACTGAAACATCTGCATTGGGATTGTATGATTCTATTTGATTGATTATATTTTCCAACATTGTGCTCACCTCTTCTCTAATGAAGAATTAAGAGTTAAGAATTAAGAATTAATTGATGGAATTTTGCAGAGCAAAATTCCTTCCACAATTCTTCACTCTTCATTCTTAATTCTTAATTGTATTAATTGTATTTTACCAACGATTCAACTTTATAATCAGAAAGTTTTTCTCTTCCGTTCAAATCTTCTAGCTCTATTAAAAATCCAAGGCCTACAACATCTCCGCCCAGCTTTTCCACAAGCTTGGCAGCTGCAAACATTGTACCTCCCGTAGCAAGAAGGTCATCAATAATGAGAACCTTTTGTCCAGGCTTTATAGCATCTTTGTGTATTTCAAGAGAATCCATTCCATATTCCAGTGAGTATTCATATCTTATTGTTTCTCCGGGAAGTTTTCCCGGTTTTCTCACGGGAACAAATCCTGTGTTCATTACATAAGCAAGGGGTGTTGCCAGGATGAAACCTCTTGATTCAGGTCCCACTATAATGTCAACCTCAGTATCCTTGAATCTTTCAGCCATTTGCTTTATGCATTCGTTAAGTGCCCCCGCATCCTTTAACAATGTGGTAATATCTTTAAAGCTTATTCCATCTACAGGAAAACCGTCTATCACTCTGATCTTTTCTTTTAAATCCATAACTCCTCCAAATTGAGATGATTATTTTTTTATGTACAACATGTCATTTTTTAAAGCATATTGTATATTATTAGCCTTTTTAAGTATGCATATTATTTCATCTGCTGTTATCTTAGCATTATATAAATGATTAAACCTGTCTACCAGCACAAAAATATCGGTCTTGATAATTTTCGACTTTGTTTTGTTGAGTATGGAGTTAAGCATTCTGACTTTTTCGTCATCTATTTTGTAATCGAGTTCTTCTCTTTCCTCAACATTTAAGAGCACCAGTTGCATGCTTTTTTTGCCGTTGAATTCATTGAGGCTCAAAGTCACTGCATAGGAAGGTGGTCTTGTAAGTACCTTTTCCAATATGTTTATTTTTCCGAACCCAATTACAGGTATGTCCATGCCTTCATCAGAAAGAACAAAACTTAAGTGGTTTCCGTTTCTGCCTACCTTTTTGATATTTTTCATCGCTACATTTTTAAGAATCAATACAGGTTTATGATTTCCGGCACCGAATGGTTCGAATTTGTTTATTTCTTCATACAGGCTGAAATTCACGTCAGAAATTTTAAGCATTGCATCAGACTCGATTTCCCTGTAATCAAAATGGCTTAAACTGATGTTCCCAATATAGCTGTTCAGTGCATTTGCAAAACTGCTTATGTTTTTTTCCGAAATAGTCAATCCTGCAGCAAGCTTGTGCCCTCCATATTTCTCAAGGTACAAGTCGTTTTTTTTGAATGCTTCGAAAATGTCCAGATATTCAAGGCTTCTTGCAGAGCCCTTGCCTATTCCATCCTTCACTGAAATCACAATGCTTGGTCTTTCGTATTTTTCAGTAAGCTTTGACGCTACGATTCCAAGAACTCCTTCATGCCAGTTATCTCCATAAACAACTATTGCGTTTTTTTTGTATAGAAAATTAGTTTCAATTTTTTTAACGGCCTCATCAAATATTTCCTGCTCAGTTTGTTTTCTGAGTACATTTAAGCTTTCCAGTTCAAAAGCAAGTTTTTCAGCTTCTTCATCATCATTTGTGAGCATGAGTTCGATTGCTTTTTTAGCAGAGTCCATTCTGCCTGCTGCATTTATTCTTGGAGCTATAATAAATCCAATGTGATAGGATTCAATTTCCTTTACATTTATTCCGGAAACTTCAATGAGTTTTTTGAGTCCAATTATTCTGGTGTCATTTATTTTCTTAAGTCCGTTGCTTGCTATAATCCTGTTGTCTCCAATGAGATCCACTATGTCTGCAATTGTTCCAAGACATGCAAGTTCAAGAAGCACATCTTCTATATCTTCTATTTTTAGATATGTGTTCAAATGCTTCAAAAATTTAAAAGACAGTCCTGACGCGCACAACTGCTTGTTTTTCGACGGACAATCTTTTTGTTTTGGGTTTATTACGGCATATGCATCTGGAATTTCTTCCTTACATTGATGATGATCCAAAATGATTACATCCTTGCTGAAGTTTGTAATTTCCTTTATTTTTTCTACTTCAGCAATTCCGCAGTCAACAGTTATCAATAAATCAGCTTTTATATCTCCGGTTTTCAGGCAGTTGACAAAATCCGTGCTTAATCCGTAGCCTTCACTTTCTCTTTCCGGAACGTAGTAGTCTACTTTTGCTCCCGCTTTTGACAAAAGAATAAAAAACTGGCTTATGGATGTAATACCGTCCACATCGTAATCGCCGTATATTAAAATTCTTTCGCCATTGTCAATTGCTTGTAGAATCCTTTGGCAGCCTTTCACCAGATCCTTGTAATGTGCAGCATCTTCAAAATATTTGAAATCCGGATTAAGAAATTGTTCTATTTCCTCGTGTGTTCGTATATTTCTGCTTAAAAGTATCTTTGAAGAAATGTCTGATAAATTGAAGTTGTTTTTTATTTCATCTATTTCAGATTGTTCAAATTCATTAACTTTAAGCTTCACTTTTTTCATCATTTGAATTTGGATCAGCGCCTTCATTAATATTTATATTGGATTTTGTTTTCATCTCATCAATTTCTTTTGTAAGAAGTGCAATGTGGTCATCTTTGAGTTTCAGTTTTTCCTCGAATTCAGTGGCCTTTGCAATGAGTGCGGCATTGTTGTCCTTAAGGGACTGTATTTCTGTTTCCATTGTTTTTGCATTGTTTTCAAATTGAAGTTTCTCATTTTCAAACGTCTTGAGTTTGTTCTTCATTTCCTTGCCTTCAGATCTTTTCTTGAACTGTCTTGATGTTCCTAAAATCAGAACAATTACAGCGCCTATTATTATACACGCCATCATGACTAATGCAAGAGGCATTTCATAACGAGCAAGGAATAAATCAACAGGAACCGGCGTTCCGTTTTGAATGGAAAATATTGCAACAAAAATTGCAATTACCAGTATTAAAATAAAACCAATTTGCATAGTAACACTCCTCTCAGGTAAACTTTATTTGTTTATAATCACCTACATTATACTATACATCAATATATATTTACCACTATTTTTTGCTTTTAAACCAATATTTCTGCAATTTACTGGGCTAATCTGGCCTTTATATAAATTGAGCATTCAATTCTCTTTTTCTCAAGTTCACAACCTACACTGTAAGGAACTTTGAAATCCTTGTTGAAATTGTATGCATTTGCATGGCAGCCGCCGCTGCAGTAATATTTTGCCCAGCAATCCCTGCATACAGGCTTTTCGTTTACAGATACGTTTTTGAACATGTCAATTATTTCATCTTTCACAATTCCTTCATCAACATTGCCTATGATGAATTCTTCCTGTCCAACAAACTGATGGCATGGATATAAATCTCCCTCGGGAGTAACAGCCACATATTCAGTTCCTGCTCCGCAGCCAATGCTTCTTTTGTAAATGCACGGTCCTCCGTCAAGTTCGATGTTGAAGTGGAAGAACTGGAACTTTTTATCCTTGCTGTCGTATGAATCAAGGTACAGCTTTGCAAGCTTTTCATATTCAGCCTTCAGAATATCAAGATGCTCTTCCTTAAGTGCATATTTTTCTTCAGGTTTTGCAACAACAGGCTCAACAGAAATTTTGTCAAATCCAAGATCTCTCATGTGTTTTACATCTTCTGAGAAGTCAAGGTTGTAAGCAGTGTATGTTCCTCTTGCAAAATAATCCTTGTCCATTCTCTTTGAAACAAATTTTTTAAAATTTTCAGTGATTACATCGTAGCTTCCCTTTTGATTCACGGTCTTTCTCATGTGGTCGTTTGTTTCTTTTCTTCCGTCTATGCTCAATACCACATTGTCCATGTTTTCATTGAGGTAGTCTATTTTTTCATCATCTAAAAGCAAACCGTTTGTTGTTGTAGTGAATCTGAAATGCTTGTTGTGCTGTTTTTCAAGACTTCTGGCATAGTCAACAAGTTTTTTTATTGTTTCAAAATTCATGAGAGGCTCACCGCCGAAGAAATCAACTTCAAGGTTCACTCTCTTGCCTGAACTTTTAACAAGAAAATCAAATGCTTTCTTGCCTGTTTCAAAACTCAGGTAGCTTCTTTCACCGTTGTAGCTTCCCTGAGAAGCAAAACAATACTCGCATCTTAAGTTGCAGTCATGTGTCATGTTCAGGCACATCGCCTTTATGGCAGGCTTTATTTTATTCACTGCATTTGCGTCATCAGTGTAAAGCATTTTGTGATGGATTAAATAATTGATTTCAGAAACAGCTTCATCAGTTGTTTCTGCTCCGTATTTATTCTTAATTTCATTTACGTTATCTTCATTTTTGAAATTTTCATCTGTCAGCAAATCATATATTACTTCGTCAACAACATGAACCAGTCCGCTACTTGTGTCCAGGGCAAAATGCATGTCGTTCATTTTAAATATGTGTATCATTGTTTCCTCCGTTTTTCCTTTAACATAAAAAGTTGCTCCGCAACTCCGCTATGGCGACCTATGTCCCCCTTCGGCGTAAAAATACTAACGTATTTTTACTGAGCACCCCCCTTAACGGCAAGGACGTCCCGTCCTTTGCAATCCTCGTTTTTATATGATAGGAAAGAAAAGTTCCTATCATATAAAAAGTAGTGGCTAAGCCACTACCATTATTTGTTCTCGCACTTTTGATTTCCTACTGTACAAGAAGTTTTACATGCAGATTGACATGAAGTCTGGCATTCTCCGCATCCTTTAACGTTCATATTATCTGTTAATTTTGTGTTGTTTAATGTTTTTATATGTACCATATTGAAACCTCCTTTAGCTTTATAAATTATAGCATCTTTAGAGATTATTTAAAAGCATTTTTTTATAAATTTTGAATAATCTTCTTATTTTTGAACTGCCCTGTGCTTCATATTTACACCCAATACTCCACCTAGGATAGCGACAGGAAGATAAATCAGGTTCTGTACAATGCTTATTTCCTGTGTCATTTTAAACATTACTTTTAAAAGAAGAACAAATGCAAAATAAACAATCCATATTTCTATTCCGCAAAAAAGTCCCTTCTCCCTTGTACTTCTTGAAAACAAAAGAGAAACAATAAATATGCAAACAGGTATTGCCGCTATGTATGCAAATTCAGCTGAAGGGGAAGAAGAGAAAAAGTACATGTACAATGTCAGGATTAAAAAAACAGCCAGCAGCATTATAAGCAAGTACAGAGAATATTTAATCAGTTTACCAATATTCATAACAACCTCCGATACAAGTTCTTGTTTAATAATATTCATGTACAATAAAAAAAGAACATACAAAAATATCTTGACAAAAATTTGCACTTTTGGTAAAGTTAATTTTACTAAGAGGGAGTAGTTTTAAATTTTCAGTCAACATCATGGATAGAAATATTCTGGCTGAAAATCTGCACTGCAACATAGGTAACCAGACTTTTAGTATATCTTTCGTAAAAAAAGATATGCTATAAGTCTTTTTTTATGTAAAGATTGGCATACTATAAAATATCATAACAAGGAGTAAATTATGTATTATCAAAAAAAAGTAAAAGACGTATGTTCACAATTGAATTCTTCCGAGCAGAACGGACTCACTCAGGAAGAAGCAAAAAAAAGGCTTGAGCAAGACGGGCCGAACACATTGGTTGAAAAAAAATCAAAAACAAAACTTCAAATGTTCTTATCTCAGCTTCAGGACACAATGATTTATATTTTATTTGCTGCAGCTGCAATATCAATAATGCTTGATGAAGTTACAGATGCCATAATCATATTGATTGTTGTTTTGCTGAATGCAATTATAGGAATGGTTCAGGAATCAAAAGCTGAAGCAGCATTAGAAGCTTTGAAAAATCTTTCAAGTCCATCGGCAATGGTTAAACGAGGAGGAAAAATCGTAGAAATTCCTGCAAGTGAACTTGTAAAAGGTGACGTTGTTGTTCTTGAGGCAGGAAGAATAATACCTGCAGACCTAAGGCTCACCCAGACCGTTAACTTAAAAATTGAAGAATCGGCACTGACCGGAGAATCAGTTCCTGTTGACAAAAGTGCAGAATATGTTGCAGAAGGCGATACAGGAATAGGTGACCAACTAAACATGGCATTTTCTTCTACAAGCATTTCATACGGAAGAGGTGAAGGAATTGTAGTCTACACAGGAATGGATACGGAAATTGGTAAAATTGCCACAATGATAAGTGAAGCAACAGAAGAACTCACTCCTCTTCAAAAAAGGCTCAATGACCTTGGAAAAGTTTTAGGAATTGTTGCAATAGTAATTGTTGCTTCAATGTTTGGAATAGCTGTTTTGCAAGGAAGAGACATGGTCGAGATGCTCATTACTGCCATTTCACTTGCCGTAGCAGCAATACCTGAAGGACTTACAGCCGTGGTGACAATAGTCCTGGCACTTGGTGTAACAAGAATGGTCAGAGTAAACACAATTGTAAGAAAGCTTCCTGCAGTTGAAACATTAGGAGCAGTAAGCATAGTGTGTTCAGACAAAACAGGAACGCTCACTCAAAACAAAATGACTGTTCTAAAAGTATATTTTGATGGTGTTTCCAAAGATGTAAAAGAACTCTCTTATGATGACAACAAGGTGTTCAACAACGGCTTCATACTTTGCAACGACGCTTCCACAGCAAATAACAGCCGTATAGGAGATCCTACTGAACTTGCACTTCTGGATATGGGAAGTTTGATGAATGTAACAAGGGAAGGTCTTGAAGGACAAATGCCGCGTATAAACGAATTGTCATTTGATTCCGCTAGAAAGCTTATGACAACAGTCCACAAGGACAAAGACAACAATGTGATGAGCTATACAAAAGGAGCAATGGACATTCTCCTTAAAAGATGCAGCAGGATTCTTATAAATGGTGAAACAACAAAGATTACTGAAAATCACATAAATGAAATTACAACGGCTGCCGGTGAAATGGCAAAACAGGCACTGAGGGTCCTTGCTCTTGGAATCAAGGAAAATGATGATTCTGCCAGCGAAGAAGATCTTACATTTGTAGGTCTTGTAGGTATGATTGACCCCCCTCGTCCGGAAGCCAAAAATTCTGTTCTTGAATTTAAAAATGCAGGCATCAAGACAATTATGATAACCGGAGACCACAAGGATACAGCTCTTGCAATCGCAAAGGAGCTTGGAATTGCAGATTCTGAGTCTCAGTGCATCACAGGAAACGAATTAAATGAAATGTCCCAGGAAGAACTCAATAAAATTGTTAACAACCTAAGAGTCTTTGCACGTGTTTCTCCTGAGCACAAAGTTATGATTGTTAAAGCATTCAAATCTCACGGAAGCATAGTATCAATGACAGGTGACGGAGTAAACGACGCACCTTCACTTAAAGCTGCTGACATTGGAGTTGCAATGGGAATAACGGGAACAGACGTTGCAAAGGGTGCAGCCGACATGGTTCTTACAGATGACAATTTCTCAACAATTGAAAAAGCTGTAGCAGAAGGAAGAGGAATTTATCAGAACATTAAAAAGACTGTTCTTTTCCTTCTTTCATCAAACTTCGGAGAAGTAATTTCCATGTTCACTGCAATTGCAGCAGGTCTTGCTTCACCTCTTCAATCAATACACATACTGTGGATCAACCTTATTACAGATTCCCTTCCGGGTCTTGCTCTTGGTGTTGACCCTAAAGACAGTGACATAATGGATGCAAAGCCACGTGACCCTAAGGAAAGTCTCTTTGCCAACGGTGGTTTAGTATTTACCGTTTACAACGGATTCATGATTGCAGCATTGACCCTTGGAGCATTCATTTGGTCACCTGTTCAACACTTGACTGCTGCAGGCCAAAGTGTGACTCTTGAAGGAATTAAGCTAATGCTTCAGGATCCTGATATTTTAATGCATGCTCAGACATATGCATTTACAACTTTAGGAGTTTCTCAGCTATTTCATGCTATTGGTATGAGAAACTACAACAAATCGCTGTTTAAAATGAACCACCTTGAAAACAAAGCAATGATAGGTGCATTTGCTGTAGGACTTCTTCTTCAGATAATTGTTACGGAAGTTCCATTCCTGACAGTTGTGTTTGAAACAGTGAGACTTTCTTTGAGAGAATGGTTCAACCTCATTTTAATAGCAATGATCCCGCTTCTTTCACACGAAATAATTGTGTTGATAAAGAAAATAACAAAATAAAAATAGACATAACAAAAGCCGCTTTTAGCGGCTTTTAAATTATTATTCTTCTTCGTTTTTAGGTTCTTCTGTTTCTTCAACAGCATCTTTTATTTCAGCTTTTTCTTTGCCTTTTTTAGCTACGCTTCCTATAGCCCATTTGGAAAATTCAACTCTTTGTTTTGCATGTGCCATTTCAAGTGTGATTATTTCATCATTTACTTTAACAACTTTGCCATGGATTCCACCGATAGTTATAACTTCGTCTCCTATTGACAAATTGTCTCTCATAGACTTTATTTCTTTATCTTTCTTTTTCTGTGGTCTGATCATCATGAAATACATTACTGCAAATAAAATGACCATCATTAAAATTCCGCTGTATTCTTGTGGCATATTTCCTCCTAGGTTAATTAATATCCATAATTGTCATAAAATTCTTTTTTGAAGTTCATGAAATTATCTTCCTTTATACTAATTCTAATACTTTTCATCAAATTAATCAAGAAAAATAAATTGTGAATTGAGGCAAGCCTTGCTCCAAGAATTTCATTTTCATTGAACAAGTGCCTTATATATGCTCTTGAATAATTTCTGCATGTGTAGCAGCCGCAGTTTTCATCTATTGGACCAAAATCTCTTTTGTACTTGGCGTTTTTAATTGTGAGCTGTCCCCTGCTTGTGAAAAACGCTCCATGTCTTGCCATTCTTGTTGGAAGAACACAGTCTGCCATGTCTATACCTCTTTCAACTGCTTCAAAAAGGTAATCAGGACTTCCCACTCCCATGAGATATCTTGGTTTGTCCTTTGGAAGCAGATCAACGGTGTAATCCATTACCTCACACATCAATTCCCTTGGTTCACCGACGCTTAATCCGCCAATGGCATATCCGGGGAAATCAATGTCTGTTATTTGCTTTGCGCTTTCTCTTCTCAAATCCTCGTACATTCCACCCTGCACTATTCCAAAAAGTGCCTGATTTTCTGTGTTTTCATGGAACTCCTTACATCTTTTGGCCCATCTTGTTGTTCTTTTGATGGACTGCTCCACATATTCCCGTGATGCAGGATATGGTATGCATTCATCAAATGCCATCATGATGTCAGAGCCAAGACAATTTTGAATTTCCATTGATTTTTCAGGACTTAAAAAATGTTTTGATCCGTCCACATGAGAACGGAACTCAACTCCTTCTTCCTTTATTTTTCTTAAATTTCCAAGGCTGAACACCTGAAATCCGCCGCTGTCAGTAAGTATTGGCCTATCCCAGTTCATGAATTTATGAAGCCCTCCGGCTTCCTTTATAAGCTCATGCCCCGGCCTGAGGTACAGATGGTATGTGTTTCCGAGAATTATCTGTGCCTCCAACTCCTTCATTTCTTCTGGAGTCATGGCCTTTACTGTTGCTTTTGTTCCTACAGGCATGAATATGGGTGTTTCAATATCACCGTGATTTGTATGAATTTTCCCAAGCCTTGCCTTGCATTCTTTTGATTGTTTTATCAGTTCAAAACTAAACATAATTCACCCACTTTTTTATTTTATAAGCATTGCATCTCCGAAGCTGAAAAACCTGTATTTTTCTTTTACTGCTTCATTGTACGCATTCATGATATTTTCTTTTCCTGCCAGTGCGCTTACAAGCATCACCAGTGTTGATTCAGGGAGATGGAAATTTGTAATCAGACAATCCACCACTTTATACTCGTATCCCGGGAATATGAATATGTCAGTCCACCCGCTTTGTGCTTTCACAAGTCCATTTTCATCACCTATGGTCTCAAGAGTCCTGGTGCTTGTTGTTCCCACTGAAAAAACTTTAAAACCACCGATTTTTGCAGAATTTATTTTGTCTGCTTCTGTCTGTGTAAGCTCGTAATATTCAGAATGCATTTTATGTTCTGAAATAAATTCTGCCTTTACGGGTCTGAAAGTTCCAAGCCCCACATGAAGAGTGAGCCTTGCAATTTTTATTCCCTTCTCTTCGACTTTCTTTAACAGTTCATCGTTGAAGTGAAGTCCTGCAGTTGGTGCAGCAGCAGAACCGGGATTCTTGGCATAAATTGTCTGGTATCTGTTTTTGTCCTCAAGCTTTTCATGTATGTAAGGAGGAAGAGGCATTTCTCCAAGCTGGTCGAGTATTTCTTCAAAAATTCCTTCATATTGGAATTTAATGATTCTGTTTCCGTCTTCGTGAACTTCCGTTATTGTTCCTGTCAAAAGATTTTCCTTAAAAACAATTTCTGTTCCTTCTTTTGCCTTCTTTCCCGGCTTCACCAGGGTTTCCCAGCACTTGTCGTCTATTCTTTTTAAAAGAAGAAGTTCTATTACTGCTCCGGTGTCCTTTCTTGTTCCATAAAGTCTTGCAGGAAGAACCTTTGTTTCGTTTATTACAAGGCAGTCGCCTTTGTTTATATAATCAATTACATCGTAAAAATGTTTGTGCTCCACTGCTCCTGTTTTTTTATCAAGAACCAGAAGTCTTGAATGGTCCCTTTCCTTTATGGGAGTCTGAGCTATGAGTTCTTCAGGAAGGTGGTAATAAAAGTCGCTTGTTTTAAAATTTTTTTCGTTTTCTATCATTTAATTGTTACTCCAGTATAATAATGTTTTAATATCTCATCATATGTAAAGCCTTCCGCAGCCATTTCCTTTGCTCCATACTGGCTCATTCCTATGCCGTGACCCCATCCTCTTCCGTCAAAGCTGTACTGTGTTGAATTAGTATCAACTATTTTTACTCCTTCAGAGCTTATGAAGGCAAGCTTTTGTTTGTCTATTTTTTTGTTGCCTGTGCTTGTTACAGCATATTTCCCAAGCACACTTCCTGAAGAAAGAGCTTTTGTTCCGGAAGATTCTTCTTTCTCTTCCGTAATGTTATCCAGAATTCCTCTTGATGGCACTACTGCTTGATTGTCACCAGTGCTTTCTTTTTCAATAGAGTCTATGCCTGCAAAATAAAATACGCTTCCGTTTTCAATTGTAAACCATGAACTCATAAGTCCCAAAAGCAGTCTTGCATTTTCCTTCTTGTATGAAATTTCTCCATTATCAGTTAAAAATATACATTCCATTACCCTGTTATTTTCAGAAACTTCTTTTATTTCTATGCCATACAGATCCGTTACACTGTTGCCGTCAGCATTTAATCTTTTTATTATTTCTTCTTTGGCGTAAGTTTTTACCCACTGATTGTACGGTGAACCAGATTTGTCAGAATATTCATCTTCAACCCCTCTTGCATATGGTAGAGCTGCTGTCCACACATTTTCCGAATTTTCAGTGCTTCCCCCGCTTGTTGAATGATAAAACGCCTGAATGAGCTTATCGTCGTAATATATCATCTCTCCTTCAGTTTTATCAACCGCCTCGTTTGTAGAAGGCTTTTCATAGGAATATCCCCAGTAAACCTGGCTGTTTTGATTGTCCTCAAGGTCATAGCCGTATGATGAGTTAGGTCTTATGTTATAAACAGCGTAAGTTCTTGCAGCAACAGCCTGAGCCTTCAAAGACTCCATTCCCCATGAAGCTGCAATTTCATTGGGAACAACACCATACAAATAACTTTCAAGATCAACGTAATTTATTGATATGAGCTTGGACCCTTCGATAATATTAAAACCCATGGCCCCTCTGTATGGTCTTCCGTCAATTTTTATCATATTTGTATCTTCTTCATTGTTCATAGAAGAAAATCTAATGTCAAGTCCTTTTTCATACATGAAAACAATATTGCTGTAATTATCGAAAACAATAATATTTTCCAGATCTTGATAAACAACATCGCTTTCTACGCCGATGTCTGATAGTTTTCCCATGAATGCACCTGCAGTGCTTTTGTCCTTGAAGTTTCCTGCATAAACATAGTAATCTCTTCCATCGTAATATGGATAAAAATCATTGTCTATGTTATTTTCATAGTCATCAGCTGCATCTAAAGCTTCATCATATGAATCGTATGTACCGTCTAATCTTGCGTGAAAAGCCCCGAATTTAGCAGAACCTGATTCTGCTGAAGTAAGGAAGTTATAGTTTCCATCATAGTAAGAATCTATCAATATGCTTAAATTGTCACCCAGCGTAAAAATTTCTTCATCTTCCTCGTACACTGTAATATCATCGTAGCCTGCAAGATTTGCCTGCTGGTTGTAAAGCCTTGGTGACCTTATTCTCACCCTAACTGAATAATCTTCTTGTGCATAGCATGTAAAAACAATTAAAAATATCATCATTAATGTTGCAGCAGTAATTTTCTTTAACAGTTTCATAATCTACCCCTCGAAATCAATTGTCATCTGTCCAATATTTTTTTTAACTTTATTTACGTGCCTATATCCCATTTCCGTAACAACTCTTCCTCTTGGTGTACGGTTCAAATACCCAATCTGAAGGAGGTAAGGTTCATAAACATCCTCAATTGTAACTTTTTCTTCACCTATGGAAGCTGCAAGAGTGTCAAGCCCCACTGGCCCGCCTCTGTAATATTCGATTATTGTGTTAAGTATTCTTCTGTCAAGCTTATCCAGACCCATTTCATCTATTTCAAGCATTTTAAGGGCGCTGTCAGCAGTCTTTAAATCTATTTTGCCGTTGCTTTTAACAATGGCATAATCTCTCACGCGTTTTAAAAGCCTGTTGGCTATACGTGGAGTTCCTCTTGAACGCCTTGCTATTTCTTCTGCTCCGCTCTCATTTATTTCAACATTTATTATTCCTGCTGAACGAAGAACTATTTCCTTAAGGTCATCAGCATTGTAAAAATCAAGAGTACACATTACGCCGAAGCGGTCACGAAGAGGAGAAGCCAACATTCCTGAGCGTGTTGTTGCTCCTATTAATGTAAACTTTGGAAGGTCAAGACGTATGGATCTGGCAGAAGGACCCTTTCCAATTATTATATCCAGAGCATAATCTTCCAGTGCAGGATACATTATTTCTTCAACAGTCTTGTTGAGTCTGTGAATTTCATCGATGAACAAGACGTCATTTTCATTTAAATTTGTAAGTATTGCAGCTAAATCTCCCGGTCTTTCTATGGCAGGACCTGACGTAACTCTTATGTTAACGCCCATCTCATTGGATATTATATTGGCCAGCGTTGTTTTTCCAAGTCCAGGAGGTCCAGAAAGCAGCACATGGTCAAGAGGCTGATTTCTCATTTTTGCCGATTCAATAAAAATACCCAGTACTTCCTTAACTTTATTTTGTCCTATGTACTGCACAAGTCTCTGGGGTCTTAAGCTTAATTCCAGGTCCTCATCCCCGATGTTTAATGTGCTTGCAACTATTTCATTATCTCTTTCAAACATCATAATACCTGCCTAGTAATATTTTTCAATGCTTCCTTGATTATGTCGTTTTCACTCTTGCCTTCAATATCCATGGAATCAAGTGCATTTTTTGCGTCATAGGAGTTAAAGCCCAAAGAAATAAGCGCATCTAAAATATCAGATGTATCCCTGCCTGTACCAGCAATCACACTTTCTCCGGCAGGAAGGCTTTCCAGAGTTCCAACTTTGTCCTTTAGTTCAAGGATAATTTTACTTGCAGTCTTCTTGCCGATGCCCGGAACCTTTGACATTCTGTTTGCATCTTCTTTTAAAATTATTTCCTTTATGGTGTTTGTTTCATATGTTGAAAGAACCGCAAGCCCGGCCTTAGGACCAATTCCGTTAACTGTTATGAGCTTTTTGAACAAATCCATTTCATCTTGAGTCAAAAATCCGAAAAGAGCCACTATGTCTTCTCTTACGTGCATGTATGTGAGTATCATGGCATGATCCTTTTCCTTAAGTTTATTTAGGGTGGAAAAGGATGTGCTTATGTAATATCCTATGTTGTTGTTGTCAATGATTATGTAGTCAAGACCTTTTTTAGCAATTTCTCCTTTGATGTAGCTTATCATAATATCCTCCGAAGCGAGCCGTAAACCAGTATCAGTTTGTAAGTAGCTAATATTTTATATTCTGAAATTTTCTGCAAATTTAAGGGAATTGGCATGGCAAATTGCCGCTGCCAGACCGTCGGCGGCATCATCAGGCTTTGGAACCTGTTTAAGCTTTAAAATCAGTTTTACCATTTCCTGCACCTGTTTTTTTTCAGCCCTTCCGTATCCGACAGTGCCCTGTTTTATCTGAAGCGGTGTGTATTCATAAAGAGGTATATTTTTGTTAGCTGCAGCCAAGAGGTGAACTCCTCTTGATTGTGCTATTGCCATGGCTGTCTTTGTATTTTTGTTGTAAAACAATTCCTCTACTGCAACGGCCTCAGGCTTGTACATTTCAAAAAGCTCCATATACCTGTCATAGATTATTTTAAGTCTTTTGGGATATTCATCGAAGCTTGATGTTATAACAGCACCGTATTCAATTATTTCAAACTTGTTTCCAGCATAATTTACTATACCGTAGCCTGAAATGGCAAGGCCCGGATCTATTCCAAATATAATCATATGAATACCTCATTATTTATTCATAAAGCAATTATATTGTTCATTTCCAGTATGCTATTGTTTTTCATTATAGCATACATTTGTTCTGTTGTTAAGAACTTTTTACCCTTTCAAATCAGCATTTATGTAAATCTTTTTGAATAAAATTATGTTTTGCATTGTTGCAAAGTATGTTATAATTTAAAAAAACACAAACGGAGATAGATATGTTCAAGAAGGATAACAAACTTAAAAGGTTTGATTTTATACTGTTTTTTACAACAATTGCATTGTGTATTTACGGATTTATAATAATTAACAGCGCCACCATGAGCAAAGCTTCGGGAAGCGAACCATACCTTAAAACACAAATAGTCGCTTTTGCCCTTGGTTTGGGTGTGATGTTTTTTCTCGTAATGATTGATTTTGATATTTACGGAAGCTTTTACCTTCCAATTTACGGAGTATCGGTAATACTTCTTCTATACGTACTTATTAATCCTGTAAGCGCCTCTGAATGGGGTGATGTTAGAAGCTGGATTGCAGTAGGTCCTGTGGTTTTCCAGCCATCTGAACTTGCAAAGTTTGGAGTTATTATATCTGTTGCAAAGTTTATCGACATTAACAAGGACAACATCAACGAACCCGCTGTGCTTATTAAGGTGCTCGTGTTTGCTTTCTTTCCTGTTGCCCTGATTCTTATGCAGCCTGACCTTGGAACAGCATTAGTTTTCATATTTTTCATAGCAGTAATGATTTTTGTATCAGGCATAGACAGAAAATATATTATTGCAGTCATAATCCTGGCACTTATAATGCTGGTAATAGGGCTAATCTCCTTTTATTTCATAATGAAGGACTATACTCCCAACGAAGATTACAGAATAGACAGAATAGTTACGTTCTTTTATCCTGAGCTTGACCCGGAAGACACAGGTTACCAGGTAATTCAGTCAAAGACAGCCATTGGATCCGGCATGATTTACGGAAGAGGTCTTTACAAAGGAGTTCAAAATCAGCTTGGTTATCTTCCAACAAAGGAAACAGACTTCATATTTGCAGTAATAGGTGAAGAGCTGGGACTAGTAGGAGGACTTGGGCTTTTGCTCCTTTATGCGCTTTTATTGTACCGACTTATAAGAATTGCACGTCATGCTGCAAACTTATTCGGTTCCCTCATAGTAACCGGAATAACAGCAATGCTTTTGTTCCACATCTTCGAAAACATAGGAATGACCATGGGTCTAATGCCTGTAACTGGAATCCCGCTTCCGTTCATAAGCTCCGGAGGAACGTTCATGCTGGTGAACATGGTAAGTATTGGGCTTGCTCTGGGAGTTGGAATGAAACGCGGCAAAATAGACATGAACGACTTTTAGGTAATTAAGAATGAAAAATTAAGAGTTAAGAATTATGGTAGCAAGTCGGCTGTGCCGACTTGCTTTTTAAATTAAATAAAGATTTGTGCTCTGCACAAATCTTTACATTAATTCATAATTCTTCACTCTTAATTCTTAATTAAGAAAAGCAGCTTCCTCCGATGAATTCCCTTAAAATTGATGTGTTTGGAATTGCACTTTCATCATCAATTGATTTGAAATAGCTGAAAAATTTCAACAGCCTCTGCCTTTCAGAATAAAATATACTGTCTTTTTTTATTTCCTTAACAAGAGGCTCTGCGTATTTTTTCAGGACGCTGAGCTCATAAACAAGGGCAGAGTTAAATATGGCATCTGCATTTTCCTGATGAGGAAAAATGTATTTTTCTGTTCCTTTAACAACATTATCCCAAAGTTCCATGGTCTTGTAGACATTGTTGCCTCTGTGTGTGTTGTCTCTTACAATTCGCCTTACAAGTCTCAGGTCGGAAGTTGAAATACGGTTGTGATTATCAATATTAAGCTGCGTAAGCGCACTTATGTATATTCTGAACTTATTTTTTTGAGGAATGTTTTTTGTAAGCTTGTCATTTAGACCATGAATTCCTTCAATGATGATGATGTGGTCATTTGTGAGCTTCACAGGATCTTTTGTGTATTCCCTTTTTCCTGATTTGAAGTTAAATGTAGGGATTTGAACTTCTTCACAAGCCATAAGGCTTAAGAGCTGATGGTTGAAAAGTTCAAGATCCAGGGCATCAATTGTTTCAAAATCAAATTCTCCGTTTTCATCTTTGGGAGTATGTTCCCTGTCAACAAAATAATCGTCTAAAGAAAGAGCATAAGTTTTTTTGCCATTCACTCTTAGCTGAATAGAAAGCCTCTGTGCAAATGTGGTTTTCCCTGAGGATGACGGACCTGCTATTAAAACTATTTTTATGTTTGTATCATTTGAAATTTCATCTGCAATGTAGGCTATTTTTTTCTCATGGAGCGCTTCATTGACTCTTATCATGTCGTCAATTGTATTGTTTATGATTTTTTTGTTCAAAGAACCCACATATCCAACATCCATTATCTTCCCCCAATCTTCAGCTTCTTTAAAAACTTTGGAAAGTTTCTCCTGTACAATATATTCAGGAATTTCAAAGTTGCTTTCCTTTGTGGGATAATTTAAAATGATACCTGGTGCAAAAAGTCTCAAATCAAATTCTTTAACAAATTCCGTGTTTGGAGCAATGTATCCGTAAAATGTATCATAATATCCGTCAAGTTCGCAAACTCTTATGTCTTTCTTGTCCCATTGTGTAAGAAGCTCAATTTTATCCTGCAGATTTTGTTTTTTAAAAATCTCCATTGCTTTTTCAACTTTCATGAGTCTTGTATTTATGGGTCTTTTTTGATCTATGATTTCTTGCATTCTCGTTCTTATTTCTTCAAGCAGTTTGTTGTCTACCAGATGTTTATTCTTAAGTTCCGTATAAAGACCCTTGCTTAGAGAATTTACAATGCATACGTCTATTTGGTCAAAAATGTCCTTGCACGATTTTATGTAAATCATGGTTAACGTTCTGACATAAATTCTGTTGCCATCTTTATCGCTTATATCAATGAACTCAATTTTATCGTTTTCTTTAAATTTTGCCCCCTGAAGATCCTGTAGCTTGTTGTTTACTTTTATTCCAAGATACTTTGTGTAATCATCCTTATGGATTCTTTTAAGAAGATCAAAAAGTGATTCATCCTCACCTATTTCCACTGTTTGATTTTTTTCTCCTGCAAGTATTATTTTCATGAATCCTCCTTATTGCTTCAAAATTTTCCTTTCGTCCACATCTGAAATTATTTCCATTTTGTTCAGATATTCAAGCTCACCTTCATATCCATCCAGAATAAGCTTGTAGGCATGAAGCAGCTGGTGTTTTTCATCGTCTTTCCTTCCGTATTTTTTGTCTCCTACTATAGGGTGACCTATGGAAGACAAATGCGCTCTTATCTGATGCGCTCTTCCGGTTTCAATTTCTATTTCAAGCCATGTGAAATTTCCTTCAGTTTTTAAAGGATGAGCATTTGTAATTACCAATTTGGCATTTTCCTTTTGTTCTTTCACTATTCTTACCATGTTTCTTGATTCATCCTTTATGAGGTAATCCTTTAGCTCAATATCCTGTTTCATGATGCCGTGAACCTTGGCCTTGTAATATTTTTTAATTGCTCTTTCCCTTATTGCCTTGTTTGTCTGTTTTAAAGCATCATAGTTTTTAGCTGCAATCACAAGTCCTGATGTATTCTTGTCAAGCCTGTTGCACACTGCCGGCTTGAATGTAAAGCTTATGTTTTCTTCCTTTGCATCAAGATACATTTTAATTTCATCAACCAGATTGACATCACTTGTTTCATCAGGCTGAGAGCTTAATCCTATGGGTTTATTTACAACAAGAATATTATCGTCCTCATAAACAGGAACGAAATGTATGTCAGTTTCAATCAAACTTTTTTTCTCCCTGAATTTGTCAATTGTTTCATCGGACAAATAAAGCTGGACAAGGTCATCTTTTTTAAGAACCTCCTCAGGCTCTGCCTTCAAATTGTTCAATTTAATGTTTTTCTTTCTTAGCATTTTATATATAAATGACTGGTTTGCCTTATTGAGATACTTTTTCAGAAATCTGTCAAGTCTTTGTCCTTCTTCATTTTTAGTTATTAATATTTCTTTCATATTTTCTCCAATTGGTTATTTTTTAAGTATCTATATATTATACCAATAACATCTACTATAGCAAGCAATTTTAAATTATTCATTAGCTCTATTTCTTCTTCGAACATGAAATTTTTAAACCCAGAAATAATTACATGTTTTTGGTTATTGTAAATCAGCCATTTTTGTGTTAAAATGTTAGTTACTTGATAATAAACAAGGAGTGACTGATGAAAACAATAATAAATGCAATAAGAGACTTTATATATAATATTACCGACTACGGTTTAATAATAGTAGTAATTGTTGTAATGGCATTAATATTAGGATGGAGATTTGATATTTTATTTAACAGAGGAATCGAAAAAAACGCAATTTCTGATTTGCCTCAGATTATTGCAGAAGAAGAATATAACAATTCAAAAAACCCCCAAACACCAGAAGATCCTGATGATGCTGAAAGCCCTGAAAAACCAGCAGGTGAAACACCTGACACACCTGACACCCCTGCCCCAAGCGGACTTATAGCAACAGTTGAAATTCCTGAAGGCTCTTTTCCTTCAAGCATAGCTAAAATACTTCAAAGTTCAAATCTTATTAGCGACACCAACGAATTTTTAAACAGATCCGTAGAACTTGGACTTGATACAAAACTTAGAAGCGGTACATACGAAATTGAAGTTGGTACAAGCCTGGACGATATAATTAAAATAATTGCAAACGCATATTAAAATAAAAGAAAGGAGCCATATGGCTCCTTAATATTTTTGATTTACATAATAGTCTATTACTGATTTTTTCCTTTCAGCTAAAAACACATTTTCTTTTTTCAGAACATCTAAAAGCCACAGGGATTTTGAATGCAGCACTGCATATTCATAATCCTTCAGAACTATCTCATAAAGCTTTCCTTCCAGAGCAGATGATTCCATCTTAATAAAATATGATTCCACATTTTCATAATGAAGGTATCTTAACAGTCTGAAAGATGTTTTATCCTTTTCATTGTAGTAATAATCTGCTTCTTCCAGATACTTGCTGTAAAAACTGATGTGCTTTCCTTTATCCTTTATTTCCTGAGCTATCATTCTGTGATACTTAGCAAGCATGTTGTAGTACTGGTAATTATACATCCCCTTTTCAAAGCTGTCTATTCGTTGAAAAGGCTTTATGTTCTTTTCAAGCATGTATCTGTAGTTTAAATCCAGATATTCCTTTTTGCTTATATCACCATTCATGTGCTGAATGATAAGCATATCTCTGTGTTCAAAGAATTCATCAAATATTGTCTTGTTTGGTTTAAAATAATTCATAAACTCACTCTTTCTAATTGTCTACATGTATTCTAACAGATGCTGAAACTTTTAGCAAGAGCAATTAAAAGCAAGAATCATCCATAAATGAGAAATAAAAACCACCGGCAAGCCGGTGGATATTTTCTATGCTATTACTTTATCTCTCAATGTTTCTGGAATATCATTCATTTCATGATTTACACTCATGATAAAATTAACATTAAACTTTTCTGCTAAAAAATTAAGTCTTTCAACAATTTCTTCTAAATTTTCCATTCCGGACTGAGCAATCTTATATAATCCATCTATGTAAACCTGTTCCACATCATAATCTGTCGCAATTAAACCGCATACGAAGCCTTGAAACTGATCGGCATTTGTTAATCCAAACTCTTTCGTATTTATGTATCTTATTCTGTAATCCAAATCAAATATGTGCCTGTTGTTAGCTTCCAAGAAAACCATCTTTCCCTGTATACTATCCATAGTCTTGTTTGCCATTTCAATCATTCTCATCGTTTTTCCACTTCCGCTGTGACCGCAAACCAATTGAACCATAATAATCACACTCCTATTTTTATTTGTTTGAATAAAGTTAATTACACGTATATTGTACCACAAATTGAAAATGTTTACACTACTTATTTTTACATTTTATACTTTTTTTGCAGCTGAAATTTTCCCTGGTACCTGTTTTCTGTTTCCATTTTGTCTAGTATTTCATCTTTTATTTTCCACCAGCTCATCCCCCAGTTTACAAACAGCGAATCTTCTTTGGGTGCCCTACCAACCAGTCTTTGAACCGCCACATTGGCACTTAAGTGTTCAAGAAAAACGATGACTCTTTCTACATATTCGTCTTTAGTAATTACCTTTATATCTCCATTTTTATACATTCTTCCCATTTCTGTGTTTTCCATTATATAAAGAGAATGAACTTTCACCTGGTCTATGCCGAGCACTGACAATATCTTTGCTGTTTCTACAACATCCGTCATATCATCACCGGGAAGATTTAATATGACATGAGCACATATTTCAAAACCGAATTTTTTTATTCTTACTGCAGCGTCAATAAATTCCGCCAGCGTGTGTCCTCTGTTTATAGCAATCAGTGTGTGGTAATTAACAGTCTGAAGCCCAAGCTCTATAGAAATGTTTATTCCGCTTTCCTTCATAAGTTCATAGAGAAATTCAAGGTACTGGTCAGGAACGCAGTCAGGCCTTGTGGAAACTGATATTTCAACTATGTCTTCAATGACAGCTTCACGTATGTAATTTTTGAATTTTTCAAACTCCAGGTATGTGTTTGTGTAGTTTTGAAAATATGCAATAAATTTTTTTGCTTTATATTTTTTCTTAATATATTCCATGTTCGTCCTGAGCTGTTCTTTGACACTCATGGAATTGTCCAGCATTTCAAAGCCAGTTCCTACTTCTGCACAAAAAGTGCAGCCGCCGTATCCTAATGTGCCGTCCCGGTTTGGACATGTGCAGGGAATATTAACAGGAAGTTTGTATACTTTTTCCTTGTATTTTTCTTTTAGATAATTTGAATATTCATTATATTTGATCATTTTTTTCCTTTGTTTAAATTTAAATTTTGGATATTAATCATATTATAAATAATTTAACCTTTTTAATCAATTGTTGTTTAATATTTTTCTTTATTGCCATGAAATAAACCAAATTATTTTATTATTTTTGCAAATAATAAGTGAACAAATAAATTTTAGGAGGTATTTAAATGCACATAAAAGAAGGCATAATTCCAACAGTGCTTGGAACAGTAGTAACTGCAACCGGAATAGCTTTGAAAAATAGTAATAACAATCTGCCTGAATCCTATACTAATGGTATTATAGGTTTCGGTTTAGCCCACATTACATTGGGTTCTGTAGAAATGATAAGTCAGAACATGCAGGGTAAAAACGTCATGGACAAAATGACAAAAGCAGTAGGAATTGGACGCTTTTCCTAATAGCAATAAAAAACATGCCTATTGGCATGTTTTTTGATTATGCGAAAATGACGTAAAGAAGCGAATACAAGCCGGCTACTCCAATTAAAATATAGATTATTCTTCCTATTTTGCTGTTCCAGCCTCCAAATAAATTTTCAACTATATCAATTTTTGCTATTCCGTACAAACCCCAGTTCAACGCTCCTATAATAATAAGAATTGATGCTATTGCAGCTATTATTTTCATAATTCCTCCTTGTTTTTAATACAATGTTATTACATTATATTTTGAGCTTGGAAGAAATATGTACAATCTCTTATATTTTTGTTAATTTGTTATTTTATTTCAAATACTTCCGAAAGAACATAGTAAACTCCCGAATTGTTGTTGTCATACTTTGATATTAATTTTGAAGCTTTTTTGCATTCCTCTGTTCCATTTTTCATGGCAATTCCCAGTCCTGCATTTAAAATGAGCTCAATGTCGTTATTGTCGTCACCAATGGCTAAAATTTCATCATTCTTGATGTTGATGTCATTTACATATTTCTGAAGTGCCTTCCACTTGCAGCCTTCATTGTGCAGAAACTCAAGAAGAGCCCTCTGGCTTATGTTGCGGTTGCATATGGTATTGTACTCGCCTTTGTTTAACTCCATCATTTCAAGACTGAAATCAGAAAGCTTGCTGTATTCATCAAAATAGCATACAGAAAGAATATTTTTCAAGTTGTCAGTTTCAAATTTTTTGAGCCTTGCTCTGGGATAGTCTTTTTTTATGTAGCCCAGATATGCTTCTTCATAGTTTTCACGTTCATAGATAAGATCGTAGCCATTTTTATATTCATCCACGTGCACAACAGGATTAAGACCTCTTTTAATTCCTGCATCATATATTTTTTTAAACGCTGCAGCATCCAGATAGTTTTTACGAAGAAGCTCATCATTGTTAGAACGTCTGATTATTGCCCCGTTGTTGGCAAGTATAACAGGAGAAATATTTTTAATCTTATCAGTGAGACCTTTTGCCATATAATAATTTCTGCCTGTTGCAATTGTTATAATCACTCCGCTTTTGTATAGTTCATTTAAAATGCGGATATTTTTTTCGCTTATTTGTTTGTCTTCATCTAAAAGAGTTCCATCCAGATCCAGTACCACCATTTTGTATTTCATAATATCATCTCCATTTTAATTATACAATTAAAACAGAAATTTGTATATAGACGACATATTGTTATTTGTGTTTCAATGCAGTGCAATACCGACATTGATATTACTCAAAAAAAAGGACTGGATTCTGCATAACAGATTCCAATCCTTATTGCTTATTATTTTATTAATTCAGCATGTGTGAAGTCCCACTTGTTTGTCAATGTGAGTTCTACACCTTCAACCTTAGATGAGTCTACTATTGTTGTAAATGTATAGTAGTAAATTGGTGCTACAACCATGTTGTTCATCAATGAATCTTCAGCTGCCTTTAAAGCTGCATCTCTGTCTTTGCCTGAAGTTACAAGTGATTGAGAAATTGCATCTTCAAATTCTTTTTGTTCAGGGTTCAGAGTTTTGTCATGTGGTGCTCCGTTAGGTTCTTCAGCATATCTCCACTGAGGATCGTTGTTTCCTGAAGCTACTGTGAACAAGTCAAGCATAGTCATTGGGTCGCCGTAGTCTCCTAACCAGCCGCCTCTAGCCATCATGTACTCGCCTGCTCTTCTAGTTTCCTGGAATACTGCCCAGTCTTGGTTAAGAAGTTCTACGTCTACGCCAAGATTTTGTTTCCACATTCCTTGCAATGCTTCAGCAATTTTCTTGTTGTTTTCATTTGTGTTGTACAGGAATGTAATTTTTGGAAGTCCTTTTCCATCTGGATATCCAGCTTCAGCCAACAATGCTTTAGCTTCTTCTACATTTGCTTTTGTTGGGTCAATTCCGTATTCAGGTGCTGGCATTCCGTTTGCATCAAGAGGTCTGATGTCAGATCCGTCTGAGAAAATCATACCTGAAGGTATAAATCCAGTTGCAGGAGTCTGTCCGCCTTTAGTAACCTGCTCAACAAATTGTTTTCTGTCGATTGCAAGTGAGAATGCTTTTCTGATTCTAACATCTTTGAACACTTCATTGTCAACGTTGAAGTTAACATAGTAAGTTCCGATATGTGGATAGATTACAAAGTTTGGATCTTCTTTTTGAAGTCTTGGAATCTGTTCAATAGTGATGCTGTCAAGAATCTGGATTTCTCCGTTTTCATAACCGTTAAGAGCTGTTGTTCCTTCAACGATCATAAGACCTTTGATACCTGCAAGTTTAACATTTGCTGCATCCCAGTAGTTTTCATTTTTAACCATTGTTATGTGAGAACCTGTCTGGTATTCAGTCATTTTGAAAGCTCCGTTAGAAATGCAAGTTGCAGGATTCTTTTCCCAACCTTCGCCGTTAGCTTCAACTATGTCTTGTCTTACTGGCATGTAAGTATAGAATGAAGTCAAGCTTAAGAAATAAGCAACAGGGAATTTCAGGTTAACTTCCAATGTCTTGTCATCAAGTGCTTTAACGCCTATTTGATCGATAGTTCCAGTTCCGTTGAAATATTCAGCTCCGCCTACTAAGTAAGTAGTTACAAGGAATGAATAGTCAGATGCAACTGCAGGGTCACATGCTCTTTTCCAAGCATATTCGAAGTCTTTAGCTGTTACAGGCTGTCCGTCAGACCATTTCAAACCATCTCTTAAATGGAATGTATAAGTTTTTCCATCATTTGTTATATCCCAAGATTCAGCTGCAGCAGCTTCTATTCCTTCAGAAGTTTCTTTAGTCAAACCTTCGAACATATTTTGAATAATGTGTCCGCCGTCAGCTGCGCTGTTTAATGTTGGGTCCCAAGTTTCAGGGTCAACTGCGATGTTCCATACAAGATAATCTTCTTCTCCAGCTGGTGTTTCTGCTGCTGGTGTTTCTTCTGCCGGTTTCTCTTCAGCTGGTGCTGGTTCTTGTTTAGCACAGCCTACTGATATAGAGAATACCATTGCAAGTACGAGCAATAATGATAATACTCTTTTTAACATAAAATCCCTCCAAAAAAATTATGTATTTGCAGGTAATCGTTACCTGCATTTTATATTATCACCCTTTTTCGGCAATATGTCAAGAGTTACTCTTTTCACATTACCGTAAGGGCTAAATATCAATTATTTATCCAGAAGATGGCAAGCAACGAAATGTTCGCCGCCGATATCTCTGAGAATCGGGTCTTCTTCTTTACATCTTTCTGTTGCATACTTGCATCTTGTTCTGAACTTGCATCCTGAAGGAGGATTTACAGGGCTTGGAACATCCCCTTCAAGCACAATTCTCCTGGAAGCTTCTGCTATGTCAGGATCAGGTATAGGAATTGATGACAAGAGTGCCTGAGTATAAGGATGAACAGGGTTCCTGTACAATTCCTTGCTAGATGCAACTTCAACCAGACTTCCAAGGTACATAACACCAACTCTGTCAGAAATGTGTTTAACCATTGACAAATCATGAGCAATGAACAAATAAGTGAGACCTCTTTGCTCCTGCAAATCTTCAAGCATGTTTACAACTTGTGCCTGAATGGAAACATCAAGAGCTGATATAGGTTCATCACATATAATGAATTCAGGATCAACAGCCAAGGATCTTGCTATTCCTATACGCTGTCTTTGTCCACCTGAAAACTCATGAGGATAACGGGCAGCATGGTCCTTGTTAAGTCCTACAGTATCCAAAAGTTCAAATATTTTTTCTTGTCTTTCATGTCCGTGAGCCAGGTTGTGAATGTCCATAGGTTCTCCGATAATGTCAGCAACAGTCATTCTGGCATTCAAAGAAGCATATGGGTCCTGGAAAATCATCTGCATTTTCTTTCTGTAAGGCATGAGCTGTTCTCTGTTCATGCCTGCAATGTCAACGCCGTTGTAAAGAATTTGTCCGGCTGTTGGCTCATAAAGCCTCAATACAGTCCTGCCTGTTGTTGACTTTCCGCAACCTGATTCTCCAACCAGTCCTAATGTTTCTCCTTTTTTGATGTAGAATGAAACATCGTCAACTGCTTTTGTTATTTCATAGTGTTTCTTTATAATCCCTTTATTCTTGAAAAAATGTTTTTTCAGGTTCTTAACTTCAACCAAAATATCATTTTTGTTATTTTCCAATTTTTACTCCCCCCTTCAATAGTTCATATTTTTCATTTTTTGGTGCATCAGGGTGAAGTAACCAGCACATAGATTCGTGCTTTCCGTCTTCTGACTTGAAATACGGAGGCTGTTGTGTATTGCAAATGCGCATTGCATATTCGCACCTTGCATAGAACGGACATCCTGTAGGAGGATTTAATAAATCCGGAGGAGTTCCTGGTATTGGTATCAACCTTTGTTTTTCGTCAGAAGCAACCTTTGGTATTGATTTTAACAATCCCATTGTATATGGATGTCTAGGTTCGTAGTAAATGTCTCTGATGGAGCCCTTTTCCATTATAAGACCTCCGTACATAACCACTACTCTTGAACATACATCAGCAACAACTCCCAAATCGTGAGTGATTAACATTGTGGAAGTGTCAAGTTTCGCATTCAAACTCTTCATAAGATCAAGTATCTGAGCCTGAATTGTTACGTCAAGCGCAGTTGTAGGCTCGTCTGCAATCAAAAGCTGAGGTTGACATGACAATGCAATTGCTATCATGGCTCTTTGTCTCATACCGCCTGAAAATTCATGAGGGAAATTGTGAATTCTCTTTTCAGGGTCAGGTATATTAACTAGTTTCAGCATTTCCAATGATCTTTCATGAGCTTCTTTTCTTGATAACTTCTGGTGTTTCATAATTGCTTCAGCAATTTGATCACCAATTGTGTAAACCGGGTTTAATGATGTCATAGGGTCCTGGAATATCATTGCTATTTCATTTCCTCTTATAGCCATCATGTCTTTGTTTGTTTTGTTAACTAAATCTTCACCGTTAAACAGAATTTCTCCGCCTACAATTTTTCCTGGATAAAGAAGAAGCTTCATTATAGAAAGAGATGTAACGCTCTTTCCGCTTCCTGATTCTCCAACTATTCCTATTGACTCACCTTTTTCAACATCAAAACTTATGCCTCGTATTGCTTTTACTTCGCCTAAGTGAGTGAAAAAAGATGTTCTTAAGTCTTTAACTTCTAATAATTTATCTGACATTTTTTACACCTCACTTTACTTTCTTTGTTTTGGGTCAAGAGCATCTCTCAGACCATCGCTGAACAAATTAAATGCCAATATAGTTATAGATATTGCAAGTGCCGGCAAGAACAACTGATAAGGATACGTCATGTATGTCAGCAATGCATCGTTGCAAAGTGAACCCCAAGAAGCCTGTGGAGCTGAAACTCCCAAACCAACAAAGCTAAGGAAAGCTTCTGTAAATATTGCGCTTGGTATTTGCATTGTAGCTGAAACCATTATAGGTCCCATCATGTTAGGAACAAGATGTCTTAACATTATTCTTTTTGTTGAGGCGCCTAAAGACTGTGCTGCAAGCACAAATTCCTGTTCCTTAAGACCAAGAACCTGTCCTCTTACCAATCTTGCCATTGAAAGCCAGTAAGTTATACTAAGTGCTATGATAATCGGCATCATACCATTTCCCATAACAACCATGAGCAATATAACATATAAAAGTGTTGGAATTGCACTGATAACATCGACTACACGCATCATTATGTTGTCAGCCTTGCCTCCAACATAACCTGCAATACCACCGTACAAAACTCCTATAATAAGGTTTACAAATGCTGCAACAAAACCTACTATTAATGAAATACGACCTCCGTGGAGAATTCTTATAAACATGTCTCTTCCAAGGTTGTCCGTTCCTAAAATATAAGTTTTGTTATGAACTCTGTCAACAGGATTTAATATTTCATCTCCAGCTTTGATCTCAACTTTCTTTGCATTGTCCAAATTGAACTTTGCTTCTGTAAGGTCTATGGAAGGATCTTTCTTTGCTTTCTTTTCCAAATTCATGTATTCAACTTTTGCATTGAAGTAAGGGCTGTAGTCAACTATTACCTCTTGCCCGTTGAAATCATAAATATATCGTTTATTAGCTGTATCGTCTTTTACCAGAGGATGCTTCTTAAGCAATGTTCCGTCTGACGTAACATCAATGAGGTAATACTCACCGTTCATATAAAAATAGCTGCCGTCAACTTCATAAATGTCCATCATTATTCCGATGTTTGCAAAATCCAATATTTGACTTTCAAATGTTATGGGATAAAACATAGGAACAAATACGCAGGCCAGTATGACAATTACAATTGCCACTAACGATACCATTGCAACTTTGTTTTCCTTAAGTCTTCTTTTTACATCCTGCCAAAATGTAAGACTTTGTCTCGAAACCTTCTCCGCATCTTTTTCATGCTTCTCCAGAGGTGTCCACATGTCAGGAGACATTTTAATATTTTCCATTTATTATATTCCTCCTAATCATATTTTATACGCGGATCAATAAACACATAAAGTACGTCCACTATCAATGTGGCTATTACTATAAATATTCCAAAGAATACAGTAATACCCATAATCAATGTATAGTCTCTGTTAGTTATGCTTGTTGTAAACAATGATCCTATTCCTGCAATACCAAATACCTTCTCTACAACAAATGAACCAGTTATCAAGCTGGCAATCATAGGTCCAAGGTAAGTAACTACCGGTATCAATGCATTTCTAAGTGCATGCTTTATAATAACAACGCCTTCAGACAAACCCTTTGCTCTTGCTGTTCTAATATAATCCTGCTGCAAGACATCAAGAACTGATGTTCTTGTAAGTCTGGTTACGTATGCAAGCGAAAACATACCAATGCACAGTACAGGACCTATATAATGCTTCCATGTGCCGGCTCCGAAGGACGGAACCCACCCTAATTTTCTGTTAAACACATAAAGGAACAATGTTGCAAAAACGAAACTTGGGACTGTCGCTCCCAGCGTTGAAACAATCATCATTACTCTGTCTGGAATTTTATTCTGCTTAAGTGCAGATATTATTCCAGAACCAATACCCGCAACTATTATGAAAAGCGAAGACCATCCACCTATTTTCAATGAATACGGGAATCCATCGGCAATAATCCTGTTTGTTGTAAGTCCTATCTTTTGGAAGGAAACACCAAAATCACCATGAGTATAATTTTTTAAATAAGTTAAATATTGTTCAATTAAAGGCTTGTCTAAACCATATTTAGCCTTAACCGCTGCTTCAACCTCTGGCTGCAAAGCCTTTCCCATGGACATAGGATCCCCTGGGATGCTGTTCATCAGAATAAAGGTCAAAGTCATGATAAACCATATAGTAATTATTGCTGAAATAATTCTTTTTACTATATATTTTGCCACTTTATTTTCTCCTCTCTTAACAAAATGTTTAAATAATTATATCATAAATATTTTACAATTACAACAGATTTATTTATATGCCAGTTTTGTTTAAATATGTAAGAAATCGTTTTTCCTGACTGGGATAACGCTTTTATTTTCAATTATTTACTGCATATTTTGGTTTTTAAAAACAAAATCCAATTGTTTATTTATACATTTTATGAGTGTTTTACTAAAAAAAACAAGCTTGTTTATTACATTCATAAAGCATTTTTTGTAATCAATGTAAAAACATGGCTTGCTTTTTTTTACAAATTTTTCTCAATCAAATACATAATATTATTAATTGTCGAAAAATTTGAGCAAATGGTATTTGCAATTTTATTTTACTTTTTCTAATATCTTGCACAGTAATTTGTAAATATTTCCAGTGGATTTTATGCTTACATGCTCGTTTGGAGAATGAGCATCACATGCGTCAGGGCCCATGGAAATGGCATCAAGACCTGGTATTTTGCCCATGAGAAGTCCGCATTCAAGTCCTGCATGTATTGCACTTACAACAGGTTCTTTTCCAAACATTTCTTCATATGTCTCTACACATATATCTCTTATTTTCGATTGTTTTGCGTATTCCCATCCCGGGTACATGGCACCTGTTTCGCATTCCACAGACAGTGCTTCTCCAAGCTGCTTCATTGCAGGGATAAATCCATGTGTGAGCAGTGTTTCCACTGAACTTCTTGCATGGCAGTGAAGATACACGTAATCTTCTTTTGTAGTAACCACCCCAAGATTGTTGGAGCTTATTACAAGATCTATTGCAGTACTTCTTGACAAAACGCCTGTTGGAATCAGATTTATGGCTGAAACTATTTTATTAAAGAGATTTTTTTCAAGAGGATATGATTCTATGCCCATGTCTTCCAATACTAATTCAACTGAAGGATCAGCAAAGGCATATTCGTTCTTAAGAGTTTTATTCCACAATTCTATTATATTTTTTACCTGATCAATATATTCTATATTTATGATTGCATAAGATTCTCTTGGTATGACATTTGTTTTTGATCCGCCTTCTATGCTTACAAGTTCCACATAATCAAACAAATCACGAAGTACTCTTGCCAATACTTTGTTGGCATTACCCCTTTCCTTGTCAGCGTCAACTCCCGAATGTCCTCCTAAAAGACCCTTTACCATTAGTTTGTATGCTTTGTTTTTTACATTGTGATGCGATACAGGTATTTTAAACACAACTTCGCATCCCCCAGCACAGCCTGCAGTGAAAACTCCTTCCTCTTCACTGTCAAGATTTAATAAATACTTGCTTTTAAACAATGTGCCATCAACATTATGGGCACCTGTCATACCTTTTTCTTCATCGGTTGTTATAAGCACTTCCAGTGCAGGATGCTTTAATTCTTCTGATTCAAGAACAGCAAGACACATGGCTACAGCAATTCCGTTGTCAGCTCCCAATGTTGTTTCTGTGGCGTAAATATGATCGTCAATAATTCTAAGTTTCAACGGATCTTTTTCAAAATCATGGATAACGTTTTCATTTTTTTCACAAACCATATCCATATGACCCTGAAGCATTACTGCCGGTGAATTTTCATAGCCTTTTGTTGCTGGCTTTTTTATTATAATGTTCAGATTTTTGTCCTGAATTACTTCCCAACCTTTACTTTTAGCCAAGTTTAAAAGATAGTCGGATACTTGTTTTTCATTTCCTGAACCCCTGGGAATCATTGATATTTCTTCAAAATAATAAAACACTCTTTCAGGTTCAAGACCTTCTAAAACTCTTTCCATAAATACCTCCAAAAATTTTATTATTATTTCATTGAATTATTAAAGTTGGAAATATTGGAACTCCAATATTTCCTTCCTCTAATTCTTAACTCTTAACTTTATTCCACTTTTCCCACTCTGTTGAATGGGAAGAATCTGAACAATACTTTTCCTATTATCTTGCTTTCATTAATATAGGGGTTTTCCCAGTACCTTGCATCATAGGAAATAGGTCTGTTATCCCCTAGAAAGAAGTAAGAATTATCAGGTACTTTGAAAGTTTTAGCTTCACCTTCCCATTTAACGGCATATGGCTCATCAATTTTCTCATTGTTTACATAGACTTCGCTGTTTGAAGTTACTTCTACTACGTCTCCTGGAAGGCCTATAAGTCTTTTAACAAGTCTCTTGTTGTCAAGTTCTTCTGATTTGAAAACAAGAATATCTCCCCTGACAGCATCTTTAACATCAAACAGTTCATTGACATAAAGCCTGTCACCGGGTATTATGGTATCTTCCATAGAACCGGTGGGCACTGTAACCAATATGAATACGAATTTATTCAGAAATAACACAATAACTAGAGCAATTGCAATCGGCACAACCCACTCTTTAATAAAATACTTCATTTTTATTTTTACCTTTCTTAATACTATATTACTGCTGCAAATTGAAATTAATTTAATATTTTTCCGACTAAATATTTTCGATTTATGCGAAGAAATATGTACTGAAGCTTACTTTAATGCAATGATTCCGTAAATTCAAGCCGAAAGAATATAACTTTTCATTCAACGATATTTACTGAAGTATGTCATTAAAAATTCTTAAAAAGTTTCCGCCTATTACAAGTTTAGCATCTTCTGTTGACATTCCTCTTTTCAACAGCTCTTCTGTAAGCAAAACAGCATCCTTGTGAGAATCGAGGCTGTCACTGTTGTGAGGTTCAAATTTGAACTTCAGTTCGCTGTCATAATAGCTGTTGCACAGGTCAAATCCATAACCTACGTGTCTTGGTCCAACAAGCTCAACCATGTATTCGATGTGGTCAGCAAGCTTTTTAATAGGATCTTCGCCTTCCTTTACTCCTGCTATATTTTTATATGCATTAATCCCTATTACACCGTTTCTTTCAGCAATAACTTTAATTTGTTCATCTGTTAGATTGCGCATTCTCCCGTGAAGACTTCTTGCACATGAATGGGAAGCTATAAAGGGCTTGTTTGTAAATTTCACAACATCCCAAAATCCTTCATCATTTAAGTGGCTCACATCAATCAGCATGTTCATTTCTTCCATTTTACGAACAACCTCAACGCCAAACTTTGTGAGTCCTCCCTTTTGTCCTTCTTCCACAGGGTTGAAGCTGCAGCCGTCAGCAACAAAGTTTCTTCTGCTCCACACAAGACCTGCCGCCCTCAATCCAAGCTCATAAAAAATTCTTAAAAGACCTAAGTCCTTTCCAATGGGCTCTAATCCTTCGAACGATAAAATTATCCCAATCTTGTTTTCTTTGACTGCTCTTTGGAGGTCATTATTGTTCTTGATTAAAAACACTTCATCCTTGCATGATTCCACATCTTCCATGATGGCACTGATTTGCCCCAGAGCAGTCTTGAGTCCCAACTCTGGCAAAAACATATCATCTATATACAAAGATGAAACAATTACATTAAATCCGCCTTTTTTAAAATTATCAAGGTATCTATTTTTAATTACTTCTTTTTCTCCGGCTAAAAATCTGTTGTATATTTCCCCCGCCAGGTCCAGGTGGGTATCAACAACTACATTGTTTTCATGCAAATTCAACGCTGTTTTATAAAAATCCATTTCCCTCTCCTTTTACCAGTATTAATTCCATTATAAATAGTTTAAAAATATTTTACAAGCTAATTTTCATAACAGTTAAAACTCTATGGGTTCTGACTCATTGTAAGATGCTTCAAAGTCTGCCTTCCGGCTTCCGTTATAAGCGTGCCGCTTCTTCCTTTGTAGATTTCAGCCATGGAAAACTTTTCAAGATTTATCAGAATAGTCCTTATTTCCTGCTCGCTTATGAATACTCCTTTTTTCTTTGCATCTTCTGATATGCTTCTTCTTCCAAGCCTCTTGTTGCTTAAATGCCCCTTTTCAAGCTCATCCAGAACAAAAATGTACTTTCTTATGTTGTTTCCTGCTGTCTCTAAAAACTCAACCATTACATCCTGCAAGGGCCCTTCATCTTCGTTTCTGAAGTAGTCGTGCATGTCAAAGGGAAGGTCCTTTAAATCTATTGTGTCCAATTCAAGATTCACAAGATATTCAATGCAGTTTCTAAGTTCTCTTACATTTCCGCTCCAGTCATATTCTATAAGCATTTCTTTTGCAGCATCAGTAAAGGAGAAATTGCTTTTAAACCGTTTAATTATGTATTCGGCAAGAAACAATATGTCTTCTTTCCGATCCCTAAGAGGCGGAATTTTAAGAGGCAATACATTTAATCTGTAAAACAGATCCTGCCTGAAATCACCTTTAGCCACAAGTTTTTTTATGTCCTTGTTTGTAGCTGCAATTACTCTTATGTCAACATCTATGAGTCTGTCTCCGCCAATCCTTACAATTTGCCTTTCCTGCAGCGCCCTTAATAGCTTCACTTGAAGATTCATTGGCATTTCAGTTATTTCATCAAGAAACAATGTTCCCTTGTGAGCAAGCTCAAACAGTCCAGGTTTTCCTCCTTTTCTTGCTCCTGTAAAAGCGCCTTCCTCATATCCGAACAATTCGCTTTCAAGAAGATTTTCTGGGAATGCTCCGCAGTTAACCGCAACAAACTGATACTTTTTTCTTTTTGAATTGTTGTGGATGGCCTGAGAAAAAAGTTCTTTGCCTGTTCCTGTTTCTCCAGTAACAAGTATTGATGAATCTGATTTAGACATTCTTTTTGCAATACTTTTGCATTCGTTGATCAAATTGCTTTTTCCTATGATATCGTCAAAATTGTACTTGGCATTGTGACCGTGGCCTATGAGCTGACGTCTTAATATGTGTTCCTGTTTTTCCATATCCACATATTTTCTTATGATCGCAACAGCTCCATAAAGCTTGCCTGAATGCCTGATTGGGTTTACTGTGGCAACAACATCATATCCGTTTATTTTCACCAGCTTTTCTTCTTCGGACTTCATGGTTTTAAGCACATGTTCAAAGGGGATTTGTTCAAATAATTTTATTCCGTCCTCGTTTATGACCTGTTCGTCCTCAAGTCCGATTATTTTCTTGGCATTTTCATTGTACAAAAATACATTTCCGTCAAATCCGATTCCTATTACCCCTGCATCAATGAACTGAAGAAGTATTTCAAGCTGACTTTCTCTGCTGTTTGTCAGTCCAAGAATTTTTAAAAGTCCCACATTTGATGGCTCTATTTCCTCATATGTTCTTATGATGTCCTGTTTGTCGAGCAAAGGAAACAAATCAAACCTGTCTCCCAAATCAAGTATGGAGTTTATATCAAGAAGACTGTTGCCTATGTTGACAATATTTTTCACGTCTTTAGGAACAAATGCAGTCTGCCCAAGAATTATTGCAGTCTTGTCATGCATTTTATTCCTGTCGATGTTCCAGTAGGACTGAAGCTTAATATGCCTAACTCTCAACTGATACAACACAGTTATTATCTGTTCAGACATTTCAGGACTTTCGTCAATAAGAACAACCTCGGTGCCCGGCTCAATATTTCTAATAAGGTCCATTCCCGATTTAGAAATTGTTCTTGTTGCAAAAATAAGCCCGGCTTCCTTGCTTATGTTGTTTTTTATTTTTTCGAACATGTCAAAAGAAGGCACGAGTATAACATCTGCCTCTATGGTATTCTTCATGTCCAAATCATCAATGCATATTTTATTAACAATTATGTTGTCTTGAAACAAGCTGATTATTTGTTCGTAATAGGAGTTCACCGATTCCACGCTGTAACTTACTATTGCCAATGTCTTCTTCATATATTCTCCATATTCAACTGAAAAAAATTAGGCATAGGCCTAATTTTATCAATTTTTAATTATCATTATTTCTTTAGAAGCCTTATTTAAAACTTCATTGCCTTTTTCTGTAACAGCAACTATATTTTCAATGCGCATACCAAATTTTCCTGCCATATAAATGCCGGGCTCAATACTGAACACCATGCCTTTTTCAAGTTTTCTTTCATTGCTCTTCTTTATGTCCGGAGCTTCATGAACGGAATATCCTATACCATGTCCAAGCCTAGTGAAGAAATAATCTCCATAGCCTGAATTTTGTATTATTTCTCTTGCAGCTCTATCAACATCAGGAATGTATGCTCCATTGACAGCAGCCTTTTCACCTGCTTCTTGAGATGCTCTGACTATTTCATAAACGTGTCTTTCTTCTTCTGTAATGTCTCCCACAAACACGGTCCTTGACATGTCTGCGCACATGTCTTTGTACTTGCAGCCCCAATCAAGAACAATAACGTCTTTTTCCTGAATAACTCTCTGGTCGCTGTTGTAGTGAGGATATGAGGAGTTAGGTCCAGAGCACACCATTGTGAATCCTTCATCAGCACCATTTTCTTTGAAAATTTCATTCATTTTTCTTGCAATGTCAGCTTCCTTGATGCCGGGCTTTATGAATTTCAAAAGCTCTAAGTAAGATTCATCAGTTATTCTTGCTGCGGTTCTTAAGTTTTCCAGTTCTTCCTCATCTTTAATCATTCTCATTTCTTCAAGAAGAGGCTTTCCGTTTACAAACTTAACGTCAACTGCTTCCATTATCTGAAGAATAAGGAACGCTCTTTCAGTTGAGTTCACTCCGATGGTTTTTCCAATAAGGTTATTTTCCTCAAATGCTTTTTTTACAGTGTCTGTAAACAAATCTCCGTCAAACCATCCGTATACTTTTATATTGGGACCTAGTACAGCTTGAACTTCATCAACTGTGAGCAAATTGCATATGTAAAAATATGTTCCGTCGTTTTTGATTACCAATGCCTGAAACCTTTCACATAAATGTGTGTTGTGCCCCATTATAAATTCCATTTCTTCTGAAGGAGCAATAAGTATGGCATCCATATTTTTTTTATTGAGTATTTCCACAAGTTTATCCAGGTATTTTTTTCTCATCATGCATCCCCTTTTTATTTTTTCCATAATAATATTATAGTATTACATTGCTTAAAAAGCAACAAGGTACGCTGTCTTATTAAATATTTTGTTAAACAACAGATGGTTCCAAAAGAAGCTTGCCAGTTTTGAAGCGGTTCAAATTAAGCATGCTCACATCGATAGTAGGTTTTTCTCCAAGTATCATTTCAGACATTACAATTCCGGTTATTGGTCCAAACATGAATCCGTGTCCGCTAAACCCTACAGCAATGTAAAACCCTTCAACTTCCTCTGATTTGTCATAAATAGGCTGTTTGTCAGGAGTCATGTTGTAAAGTCCTGCCCACTGCCTGATAACTCTTAGTTTTGAAATCGGAGGCAGAACCATGTCGATTGTCTTGGCCATTTCTTCTATGAAATGCCAACTGGATGTTATTCTCAAATCTCTTGGCTCATTGACGTCTCCTCTTCCCATTATGAATGAACCTTCCGGAGACTGCTGAACATATAAATTAAGGCCGAATGCCATTACCATTGGTCCCTGCATGGGCTCCACAGGTTCTGTAACCAGTATCTGATGCCTTTCAGAATAAACCGGAATATCAAGATTGACCATGTTGCAGAGATTCTTTGAATAGGCATTTGCAGCATTAACAACTATGTTTGTTGATATGAATCCCTTGTTTGTTTCAACTCCTGTAACTCTTCCTTTTTCTACCCTTATGCCCGTTGCTTCAGTAAATGTGTTGAACTCAACACCAAGTCTTTTGGCTGCTTTGTAAAAAGCGTCCGTAGTGTGGAATGGATTAAGGAAACCGTCTTTTTCGCAAAACGCTGCTCCTTTTAAAATACTTGTGTTAAGATAAGGAACAATTTCTCTTGCTTCCTCCAGTGTAAGCATTTTTGAAGGAATGCCGCATGCATGCTGCACTTCAATATTTTTTTTGAACTGCTCTATTTCCTTGTCCGTATCTGCTATAAGAAGGTATCCGCTTTGTTTGAAATCTACATCTCTGTCGTATTCAAGTATTTCATTGGCATGCTCGTAAAACTCTATGCTTTGTTTTGCGATTTTACAGTTCATTTCTGTTCCCCACTGCATTCTGACCCCTGCACCGCACCTTCCTGTGGAACCGCTGCATATATAGTTCTTTTCAATAACAACTATGTTTTTGACTCCTTTTTTTGCCAGATTGTAAGCAGTAGAGCAGCCTGATATTCCTCCGCCTATAATTACCACATCAGCAATGTTTTTCATCTTCTTCCCTCCTCTGCAATGAGTCCAAGTTTGACGCCCACAACAGGAGGCCTGTTTGTCTGGAACTTAACGTCTTTAATATTTTGCCCAGTGGCATTGGCAATTTCCCTCATGACAAGCTGACCGCATGTCTTTCCCTGACACGGTCCCATGCCAATTCGTGTTATTCTTTTTATTTCATCAAATGTAACGTAGCCTTCACTTATGAGTTCTCTTACTTCCTTAAGAGTTACATCTGAGCATCTGCAGATAATTGTATTTTCATCCATTATTTTGCCTCCATCCTGATATTTCTTATTTTGTACATGATGCTTCTGTCTGCTTCGATTGTTACAACGGGAGTTCTGTCAAAAGATTTTGGATTTTGAACCTGTATAACCTTGACGTCGGCTATGATTTTGCCTTCCCTGTCAAGTCCCTTAACAGTTTCTCCTGATGCAGGAAGAGGCAAAAATTCATAAGGAAGTTTCACCTGTACTGTAGTGTCAGATTTTGAACCATCTACAACCATTATGGCAAGGCCAGGACATTTGCTCAGGCATATGGCGCATCCTGTGCAATTATCTTCATTTAAAACAGGAATGTTGTTTATGTCTTCGCCTATGGTTATTGCACTGAACCTGCATGCTGTTTCACAGGGATTGCATGGTATTTCCTTGTAGCATTCAACTACGGCCACAGGGCCTTTATTTATTCTTTCAATGGGAGGAAATTTCTCTCTTATCATTTCTTCACTTGGAATGCCGGTTTTTTCAAACATATTGTTCTCCTTTTATTACTATTTGTTCTATACCTGACAAAATATGCTTTCCAACAGGTCCTGAGCGCAGACTTTCCAGCTGCTTAACATAGTCATTTTTTCTTTCTTCAAAATCATCTGTCATATGGCCTATTTTTGCTGCAGCACAAAGCCCTGCAAGATATCCTTCAACCATTGCGGCACTTGCTTCTTCAACACCGGTTGTGTCTCCGGCTGCAAAAACATTTTCTATTGTTGTTTCATAGTTTTCATTTCTTAAGGGAACAATTCCGCTTAACTGAGGAACATACTTCATCTGGCATCCCCTCATGGACAGCAGTTCATTAAGTGGTGTTAATCCAACAGAAATGCACATTACATCAACATCAAATTCTATTTCAGTTCCTTCAATTTGATTAAATTTATCATCAACCTGGCACACGATTGCCTTTTCCAGAAATTCCTTGCCTATTGCTTCTTTCACAGTATGTGATGTTAATATGGGAACTCCCATTCTTCTGATTTTTGATGCATGAACAAGATATCCTCCTATTCTCGGGGCAGCATCAAGTATTGCAGATACTTCAACTCCAGCCTGCATGAGCTGGTAGCTCACAATAAGACCTATGTTTCCTGCTCCCACCATGAGAACTTTGTTGCCTGGCTTAACACCGTACACATTCATGAGAGTTTGCACTGCACCGGCTCCGTAAATTCCTGGAAGGTCGTTGTTTGGAAATGCAAGAGCCTTTTCAAAAGCACCGGTTGCAACAACAACTGCATCTGGTTTAATCTTAAAATAATTGTCTTCTTTGTGTAATGCTGTTACAACACCGTCTTCAAACATCCCCACAATTGTGGTGTCTGTCATTATTTCCACATTTTCCTTGTACTTGCTTAGTTCATTGAGCAATATTCCGGTTATGTCAATTCCTCTTGTTGAAGCATATTGTTTTTCTGAGCCGAAAAACATATGAGTTTGCTTAACCAGCTGCCCTCCGAGATTTTTGTTTCTTTCAGCCACTAGAACATTGGCTCCGCTTGATGCTGCACTGATTGCAGCACACAGACCTGCCGGTCCTCCGCCTATTATCAATAATTCCGCCTGTTTCATATTATCACACCCTTGCCTTCCTGAGTTTCTACAACCATTCCTTCCTCAAGATCTGTCACGCATGTTTTTACATTTGCTTTGCCGTTGACAGTCATAAGACATGAGGAGCAGTTTCCTATGGCACAGTAAAAGCCTCTTGGCCTGTGCAAAAACAAACTTCGTCCAAGAACCTTGACCCCTGCTGCGTGAAGTGCTGCAGCTATTGTCTCTCCTTCAAATCCTTCAACTTCCTCGCCGTTGAATGTAAACTTCAATTTCTTTCCCTTATGAAATTGGAGAATAGGATGCTGTTCAATTCTCATATTTATATCTCCCACATATTATTTTATAATTCCTGAAATACTGCAAGCAATTTGCGTGCCATTTTGGAAAATATTTTCTTTATGTAATTTTCAATGAATTCTTAAGTGCAGTTAAATAAATAATTGTCCGAAAACTGACACCGTGTCAAATATTTGACATATAGATTATGATTATTACTCTCTATGCTGATTACTAGGTGTGTGCTATTGGTTTAACTGAAAAATTCCAGAATTTATTACGTCTGTTAATTTCTTATAATCTATAAAAGTTGCTCCGCAACTCCGCTAGGTGGACCTATGTCGCCCTTCGGCGCAAAAAATACTAACGTATTTTTTGCTGAGCACCCCCTTGACGGCAAGGACGTCCCGTCCTTTGCAATCCTCGTTTATATGATAGAAAAGATAACTTCCTATCATATAAAAATGCAAATGACTTGCAAATTCTCAATTTTATGTTATAATACCTTTTTACAAGGTATAATATTTAATACAGTATTTACATATTGTATAGGAGGAAGTTATGAAAATAATTATCGTCGGCAGCGGTAAAGTAGGCTACACTTTAGCACAACAACTATCCACTGAAGATCATGATATAACGCTTGTGGACAGTGATGCAGACGTTCTCTCACACGCTGATGACACTCTTGATGTCATGTGTATAAAGGGAAATGGAGCAAGTGTCGAAATTTTAAAAGAAGCAAATGTTGCAGAAGCTGATTTGTTAATTGCAGTTACTGACGGCGATGAACTTAATATGGTATGCTGTGTCATAGGCAAAAAGCTGGGTGCTAAGCACACTGTTGCCCGTATCAGAAACACAGATTACTCCAATGAATATAAAATGCTTAAACAAGAACTGGAACTTGATATGGTAATAAATCCTGAAATGGATGCAGCCGATGAAATAGCACGAATGCTGCAGTTTACTCTGGCAACAAACGTCGAAACTTTCGCTAACAATATGCTGGAAATGGTGGAATTCCGCGTTTTAGAATCAGATAGGCTCATAGACACAAGACTGATGGATTTAACAAAGAAATTGCCTGCAAAGGTTCTTTTTTGTGCTGTAAAAAGAAACGGTGAAATAATAATACCAAAAGGAACTTTTATTTTCAATACTGACGATTTGGTTTATGTAATAGGCGAAAGATCTGACATATCAAACTTCTTCAAATACATGGGAAGAAGTTCTCACAAGGCAAAAAACGTAACAATAATAGGAGGAAGCAGAATTGCCATATATCTCACTTGGATTTTAAATGAAATCGGCATGAACGTAAAAATTATAGAACTTGATAAAAACCGCTGCATTTTATTGAACGAAATATTGTCAAACACATTGATTATATGCGGAGATGGAACAGATCAGGAAGTTCTTGACAACGAAAACATCCAGACAGCCGATGCTTTTGTTGCTTTAACAGACAGGGACGAGGAAAATTTAATAAGTTCACTGTACGCTCATCAATGCGGCGTAAACAAGGTTGTTTTAAAAATTAACCGCCAGAATTATTTCCCAATTGTAAAAAAGCTTGGTCTTGACAGCATTGTCAGCCCAAAATTCACTACGGCAAACAACATTTTAAGATATGTGCGTGCCTTGGACAACTCTCAGGGCAGTGCAGTTGAAAAACTTTACAAAATACTTGACGATGAAGCTGAGGTTGCAGAATTTACAGCAAATAGTTCTGCAAATCTTTTAAATATAAAGCTGAAGGATTTAAAACTTAAAAAAGATGTTCTCATATCAGCCATTGTGCGAAATAAAAAAATTATTATTCCATATGGAAATGATTATATCAAAGAAGGAGATAAAGTTATTGTCGTAACTAAGACAGGCTTTATTTCAGACCTTAGCGAGATACTCGAAGACTAGTCGGAGGCAATAAATGAATATTAAAGTTGTACTTAAAATATTAGGTACAGTATTGTTCTGGGAATCAGTACTTATGTTTCCTTCACTTATAATTTCAATAATAGATAACACATATGAAATAAAAGCATTCATATTTTCAATTGTATTAATTGGAGTTATCGGTATAATATTAAAAAATACAAACACAGCTGATTCTCAACTGAGAAAACGTGAGGGTTATGCTTCTGTTGCAATTTGTTGGCTTGCAATGTCCTTACTTGGATCGCTTCCCTTTTATTTAAGCGGAGCAATACCAAGCTATGTTGATGCGGTGTTTGAAACTGCATCCGGATTTACAACAACAGGATCAAGCATTGTGACTGACATTGAAAGTTTCCCCAGAGGCTTACTTTTCTGGAGGAGCTTCACTCACTGGATAGGTGGAATGGGTGTTCTTGTTTTTACTATGGCTCTTGTTCCTTCAATGGGAGCACGTTCTGTTTTTTTAGCCAGAGCTGAAAGTCCGGGGCCGTCATTTGGAAAACTGGTTCCAAAAATTTCTGAAACAGCAAAGATTCTTTACGTCATTTATGGAGCCATGACATTGATTCTAATAGTGTTTTTAATAATTGCAGGTATGCCTGTATTTGACTCTTTGATTCATGCTTTTGGTACTGCAGGCACAGGCGGATTTTCATCAAAGGCACTAAGCGTAGGTCATTATAACAATCCTTGGATAGAATGGATAATTGCAGTATTCATGTTCTTGTTCGGAGCAAACTTCGCTCTTTACTTTCTTATAATAAAAGGTGAGTGGAAAAATGCCCTCAAGAATGAAGAGTTCAGGCTTTACGGAATAACAGTACTTGCTGCAGCCATATTGATTTGCATTAACATATTGCCTCTTTACAACTATTCAGTCATAGAAGCATTGAGACATTCTGCATTTCAGGTTTCTACAGTTGTTACAACCACAGGATACGCTACTGCAGATTTCAATCTCTGGCCTATGTTTTCAAAGTCAATTCTCCTGATGCTCATGTTCTTCGGCGCATGTGCAGGTTCAACAGGAGGAGGTGTGAAATTTATCAGAATTCTTGTGCTCATTAAATCTGTTGCTTATGAAATAAGGCATACTGTCCACCCAAATTCAGTCCAGACAGTTAAAATTGACGGCAAATCTCTGGACAATGACAATTTGAAAAGCATAATGATATTCTTTTTCTCGTATGTTGCGGTCATGATTTCAGCAATAATCATTGTTTCCCTGGACAATTTTGATTTCACTACAACTTTTTCTGCAGTGCTAGCAACAATAAGCAACATAGGTCCCGGTCTGGAAGTCGTAGGACCTATGGGAAATTTTTCGGAGTTTTCTGATCTTAGTAAAATTACAATGACAGCGTGTATGATAATTGGAAGACTTGAAGTTCTGCCTGTTATCACACTGTTCTCTCCGTCAATATGGAAAAAGCACTGATGATAAAAAATTAACTTCATTGACAAATAATTTCTTTGATGTTAGACTCATTATAATTGAATATAGTTTTATGTTCTGCCATATTGGCAGCTAAGAGGGAAGCAGGTTAAAATCCTGCGCGGTCCCGCCGCTGTACGCATTTAGTTGTTTTCATAGCCACTGTTAAGGGAAGGAGAAAGCAATGCCATGTGCAAGCCAGAAGACCTGCATAAAATATTCACTCCAACGGAAGATTGGACAAGTGATAAAAAAAACAGTAAATTCGGACTGTGGTAATTTATTACCATAGTTTTTTTATGTAATAGGCATATGATACATATTGTTAGCTATCTCATGGCTAGTTATAAACAATTATTAAATTATGCCGAAGTATCATGTATAAACGTTTATTTCAGCAACATTTTATAGGAGGAATAATATGAATGTAATAAAAAGAGACGGCAGGCTTATAGAATTTGACAAGAGCAAAATTACCGATGCCATTCTAAAAGCAATGAATCACACTATGGCAGGACAGGATATATATATTGCAAAGGAAATCGCACAGGATATTGCAGACAACACCAATGAAACAACTTCCGTTGAACAAATACAGGATTTGGTTGAAAAAAAACTCATGTCCAGCAAAAGACAAGATGCTGCAAAAGAATATATAATTTACAGAAACAAAAGAAATATTGCAAGAGGCAGAAGACAGTATGACATTTACATGGACATAGTAAACACTGTTCCAAACGACATAACAAGAGAAAATGCAAACATGAATGCAGACACTCCTGCCGGAATGATGATGAAGTTTGCCAGCGAATCTTCAAAACCATTTGTTGACGACTGTCTACTTTCAGAAAAGTCAAAATATTTTGTGGACAATAACTACATACATGTTCATGACAAGGATTATTATCCAACAAAATCTCTCACATGTCTGCAGCACCCACTTGATTACATTCTCCAAAATGGTTTCAGGGCTGGACATGGCTCAAGCAGACCGGCAAAGAGAATAGAAACTGCTTCCATAATAGGCTGCATTTCCATGGAACAGATACAAAATGAAATGCACGGCGGACAATCTATTCCTGCATTTGACTTTTACCTTGCTCCATATGTAAGACTCACATACAAGGAAGAGGTTAAAAAAATCGAAGAGCTTCTGGATACGGACTTAAAGGAACTTTATGATGCTGAAATAGAAGATTATATAGAAACTCCCCTTTCAAATCTCACAGGGAATCAAAGATACAAACAACAGGCAATAAATGCATGTGTGAAGCGTATTCATCAGTCCATGGAAGCTTTCATACACAACATGAACACCATTCATTCACGTGGGGGCAACCAGGTTGTGTTCAGTTCCATTAATTACGGAACAGACACAAGTGCAGAAGGAAGATGCATTATAAGAGAAGTATTGAAGTCCACGTACCAGGGCGTTGGAAATGGAGAAACACCAATATTCCCAATTCACATATGGAAGAAGAAAACAGGTGTAAACTATCTCCCCTCCGACAGAAATTACGATTTGTACAAATACGCATGCAAGGTTACAGCAAAAAGATTTTTCCCGAACTTTTTAAATCTTGATGCTTCATTCAACATACATGAAAACTGGGACATAAATGACCCAAGAAGATTTGAAAAAGAAGTTGCTACAATGGGCTGCAGAACAAGAGTTTTTGAAAACAGACATGGAGAAAAAACTTCCATTGGAAGAGGTAATCTGTCATTCACAACAATAAACCTGGTGAAGCTTGCTCTTGAATGCCGCGAAATTGAAGATACAAATGAAAAGAAGAAAGAATTTTTCAAATCTCTTCAAAAATGTATAGATGCTGCTGCAGACCAGCTTTATGACAGGTATGTATTCCAGTGTACTGCTGTTAAAAAGCAGTTTCCAATGCTAATGTCCGGAATGTGGGTTGGAAGCAATAATCTCAGATCCGATGAGAGTGTTGAAAGTGTTCTGAAGCACGGTACGTTGGGAATTGGTTTCATAGGACTTGCTGAAGCATTGATTTCATTAACAGGACATCACCACGGCGAAGACGAAAAATCTCAGGAGCTGGGAATTGAAATTATAAAATTCATGAACTCAAAAATCAAGGAAAAATCAAATTATTACGACCTTAATTACAGTCTTCTTGCAACTCCTGCAGAAGGTTTAAGCGGAAGATTCATAAAAAAGGACAGAAAACAGTTTGGTTCAATACCATCAATAACAGACAAGGAATATTATACAAACAGTTCACACGTTCCTGTATGGTACAAGTGTTCAATTGAGCACAAGGCAAGAATTGAAGCTCCATACCACGAATATGAAAAAGGCGGCCACATATTTTATGTGGAACTTGACGGAGATGCAACCCACAATCCTGCATCAGTAATGCAGACAGTGGATTTGATGGATAAGTACAACATAGGCTACGGCTCTGTAAATCATACAAGAAACCGATGCATGGACTGCGGTTATGAAGATGCCTCGGAAAATCTTACACAGTGTCCTGAGTGCAAAGGAACAAGCATAGACACCATACAGCGTATAACAGGATACCTGGTTGGAGGTACCGACAGCTGGAATGCAGCTAAAAAGGCAGAACTGAAAGACAGGGTGAAACATAGTTGCTAGAAAATTCAATTTATGTTGCCGGCATTACAGAAAACACAATAGTGGACGGTGAAGGATTCAGAACAAGCCTTTATGTAAGCGGCTGCGACATTAGGTGTCCTGACTGCCACAACAAAAATTACTGGGACATACAATCAGGTCAGGAAATGAACATAGATGAAGTTTATGATAAAATAACGCCTTATTTTACAGACATAACATTTATAGGCGGAGAACCAATGCTTCAGGCAGCAGCGCTTTCTAAGCTTGCCGAAAAAATCAAATCCTGCACTAATAAAAATATATGGATTTATTCCGGACACACATACGAAGAAATAATTTGTAATGAAACGTATATGAACCTTCTGAAATTTTGTGATGTTTTAGTAGATGGTCCCTTTGACATAAATCATTTTCAAAACAACTTAAAGTTTAAGGGTTCCTCAAATCAAAGAATTATAGATTTAAAAAAATCTTTTGAAACGAGCAACATTATATTGTGGCAGGATAGTTTCGATTTATTCTAAAAAAAATACGCCCTTTGGCGTATTTTTATTTTCTAATGAAAATTAGTTTCCATGGACTGAGATTTATTTTCATAGGCTATTAAGACATAGCCCAGTTCAGATTCAATCTTTTTTAATTTTTCTTCTTGTTCTGTTGATAAATTTGCTAATTTCTGGTTCATATTTCAACCTCCTTTTTTATAGTATTATAAATTTTTATAATTTCATACTTTATAAAGGAGCATTGTTAATCAATTTTTTTATTTTTAAGAAATTGTGTTTCTAGGTATGAGGAAAAGACAGTTGTTAACTTTGTCATCATATATGTCAGCATCTATTTTGAAAATGTCCTTTAAAAGGCATGTGTTCACCACATCTTCAGGACGACCCATACAACAAACCCTCCCATTGTTCATAACAAGAATTTTATCGGAATATCTGGCTGCCTGGTTTAAATCATGAAGAACCATAATTACAGTAAGCCCCAGAGACTGGTTTAATTCCTTCACAAGCTCAAGAACTTCAAGTTGGTAGGATATATCAAGAAATGTTGTAGGTTCGTCAAGAATTAAGATTTTTGACTTCTGGGCCAATGTCATGGCTATCCACGCCCTTTGCCTCTCTCCTCCTGAAAGTGAAACAGCATATCTTTTTCTAAGATCCTTCATTCCGGTTTTTTCCAGTGCCCAGTCCACAATTTCCTTGTCTTCCCTGCAGAGTTTTTTTCCGAATTTTAGATGAGGATATCTTCCGTAAGAAACAAGCTCTTCTACTGAAACATCACTGGATACATTTTTAACCTGAGGGAGAACCGCAAGCTTTTGTGCTATTGTCCTTGTGTTCATTTCATCTATGTCCATGCCGCCGATGTAAATGTTTCCGCATGTTGGTTTAAGACATCTGCTTGCAGCCTTAATCAATGTGGTTTTTCCCGAGCCGTTTGGCCCAATAATGGTTAAAATTTCGCCTTTGTTTACCATAAAGCTTATATTTTTAAGAACTTCCTTTTCACCATAACTTACATTAAGTTTATCAACTTCTAAATTCATATTAATATTCTGCCTTTCTTCTCAGCAAATACAAAAAAAATGGTGCTCCAAGTGCAGACATGATGATTCCCACGGGTATTTCAACAGGAGCAAACATTGTTCGTGCCAGGGTGTCACATATAACAACCACAAAGGAACCGGTAAAAATTGTTGCCGGCATAAGGTATCTGTAATCAGATCCTATGAAAAGCCTGGTCATGTGGGGAACTATGAGTCCCACAAACCCAAGCAGTCCCACAACACTGACCGCTGCACCTGCTAGAAGAGAAGATATTATTATAAAAAAGAAACGTGTTCTTTCAACATTAATCCCTAGTCCTGTTGCAACCTCGTCTCCAAGCATCAATATGTTGAGCTTGTTTTGTATTAATAAAACCATTATTACTCCTGCAAAAGCATAAGGTAGGATTGTAAAAATATCCTGCCAGTTAGTGGCTGAAAGACCTCCAACCATGAACCCTATTATGCCTGACACCTTATCAGGATAAAAAGTCATTATTGCGTTGTTTCCCGCTCCAAGAAGAGAAGAAACCGCAACTCCTGCAAGTATGATCCTGTTAGGTTTTGCTCCATCCTTCCATGCCAGAAAATAAATGAACATGGTAGCAAGTAAAGCTCCTGCAAATGCACCCAGTGGTGCAAGAAAATAAAACTCCGGAAAAAGTATGAGTACAATCAATGTCATGAGTCCTGCCCCTGATGACACTCCTATGATATTTGGAGAAGCCAGAGGATTTCTCATAACACCCTGCAAAATAGAACCGGAGAGCGCTAGACATGTTCCTGTCAGAGATGCTGCTATTGTTCTTGGCAGCCTGACATTCCATATTATTTGAGAGTTTACTGTATTTTGTCTAAAAAATAGTGCACTCAATATTTCACCTGATTGTATTTTAACTGCTCCGTTTCCTATGCTTATTAAAAAACCTGCTGCAGAAAGAAAGATGAAAATAAACAATATAGATTTCTTTTTAATTTTTTCAATCTTGATGTTTTTGCTGTCCATAGCTCTCCTCATGTTGCGCTTCTATTTGCTAAATACTTCCGGATATAAAATTTTTGCCAGATTTTCATAAGCTTCGGCATACTTGTTGTTTGGCTTGTACATGTATAAATTCTTTGGCAGTATGTGGTAATTGCCTTCCTTAACAGCTGTAAGAGATGCCCATGCAGGATTGTCCTCTGCATCACTTTTTAATCTTTCTTTGATTTTTTCAATGTCTGTTCCCATGGTCAACACAAATATGAAATCCGGATCTTCCTCCAGGATTTTTTCCATGCTGAATGTTTTTGAATCGGATGTTTCCATTTCCGTATCAGAAATATTCACTGTGTTCAAGTCTTTGAGCATTTCACCAACCATTGAGTTTGAATCCCTCACCGACAAGCTTTTTGCAGAAGCAAACAATATAAGAACGCTGTAATTTTTATCTGCAGGGGCTTTTGCAATTATTTCATCAACATTGTTTTTAACTTCTTCTGCCTGAGTTTCATAGAGGTCTTCTCTGTCTGTTACGGCTGTAAAAAGCTTCACTGTTTCATAATAATCATTTTTATAGTCGTTATCCAGTGCAATTACCGGAATATTGTTTTGTTTTAATGTTGAAACCATTTCTTTTTGTACCTTGTAAGCTGTAGTCATAATAACAAGGTCCGGCTTAAGTGAAATTATTTTTTCAAGGCTGGGGTCGCTGGCAGTTCCTACGGATTCAGCAGACTTTGCATTTTCCACAGGCTTTTCTTCTGACTCTTCAACTCTTCCTATAACTGTTCCTCCGCAGCTGTCCCATATGTCAAGATATGAATTGTACAGGCACACAACTCTTTGAGGTTTTTTTTCAATTGTTACTCTTTCCCCAGTTGCATCTGTAAATGTTACATCATCCTGCCCCACTTTAACATCGTACTTTAAAACAATTTCTTCTGAATCATTTTTTGTTTCTTCATTTTTTACTTCTTGTGCTGAAACATTATTTGATTCTGCCAAAGCCACCTTTTCATTTTTGCTGCATCCTGCTATAGCTAAAACTAATGCTGCAGACAAGATTAATGATAATAATTTTGTTTTTTTCATTTTTTCCTCCATATATTTTGTTCTTTCGTGGAGAAATAAAACCACAGTATACCATGGTTTATGTATAACTTCACTCCGAAGACTATAAAAAACAGGCAGGTTTCCTGGCTCATGGCATCCTACTCTCAAGCCTTCCCGGATATCCAGTGGCATGTATGATTTCGTTCCATTTACAGTAGCGGGGGCTGCAGCGGATTTTCACCGCTTTCCCTAACACCTGTAATTTAAACTATTGTTTTATAATTTATAACCTCTTCTTGTGATAATTTTATTGTTTTTTATATATGTGGAACTGTTTCCAACAATTACAATACTTAACATGTCAATATCGTCATAATCAATTGTGTCCAGAGTGCAAACAATTGACATTTGGTTTTCTCTTTCGGCATTTTTTACAATTCCTACAGGGGTTGAGATATGCTTGTATTTTTTTATGATTTCAAAAGCATTCTTAAGGTAATCAGGGCGGCCGTTGCTTCTTGGATTGTAGATACACATTACAAAATCACCCTGTGCAGCCAGCTCAACTCTTTTATAAATTAAATCAAGCGGAGTTAAAAGGTCGCTTAAACTTATGTGGCAGTAATCATGCATAAGTGGAGCTCCAAGAACTGCTGCTGCAGCAGTTGAAGCTGTCACACCGCTTATTATTTTAACATCTTCATGTTCAGCAAGCTCAAGCACAAGTCCCGCCATGCCGTAGACACCTGCATCACCGGAACTTATGACTGCAACCGTCTTTCCTGTTTTTGCTATTTCAACGGCTTTTTTTACCCGTTCAATTTCCTGCTTCATTCCATTTGATACTATTTCCTTGTCCTTGATGATGTCTTTTATTAAATCAATATATGTTTTGTATCCCACTACTACATCTGAATTTTCAATTGCATACATTGCTTCGTATGTCATTGTTCTAGTGCTTCCAGGTCCTATTCCCACAGCGTATATCATTTAAATCTCCCATTTTTTGTTAATAAGTATTGTTGTAAAGTATGAAACATCTTCTTTTTTCAAATCTCTGATATTCTTATAAACCCTTTCGCCTTCCTTTGAAGAATTGCTCACAGCTAATGAACAGTGTTCAAGTCTTTCATTTAAAATCAAGTCAATTACTACATCAAAATTTCTGTAAACTTTCATGAGAACAATCGAACTTTCATTTTTGATGTAACATTTAAGCTTTTCTGTATCCATTGTGGCAGGCAGCACTATTAAAGGGTCATCTCCTTCAACCAGAGGAAAATTATTTTTGGATGCAATGTCCAGAAATGAAGTTATGCCTGGTATTGTTTTTATATTTATTTTTTGTTTAAGAATTTTCAGCAGATAAATGTATGTGCTGTAAACCATGGGGTCTCCGATGGTTACAAACCCTACATTTTTTCCGTTAATTACATCCTGTTCAATTTCATCTGCAATTGTCTCCCATGATTTTTGTAAATTTTCTGAGTTATAATTCATTGGAAAGTGCCTGCTTTTTACAACAGTGCCGCTGTTTATTAAACCTTTTATGATTTCATGGGCTATACTTGCTGATTCATCTTTTTTTGCAGCAGGCACATATAAAACATCAAGAATTTTAAGGATGTCGGCTGCTTTCTTTGTGACAGCATCCATGCTGCCAACTCCCACACCAATGCCGTAAAACATTCCCTTTTCCATTAATTTTCCTCCACATTGTACAAGAGGGCGTTTATTATGGCTGCAGCAACATTGCTGCCTCCTTTTCTTCCCTTTGCAACTATGTAGGGAATATTAGCATTCATTATGAGTTCCTTTGCTTCAACCACATTCACAAAGCCCACAGGAACACCAATAACCAGTTCAGGATTTATTTTTCCTTCTGATATGAGCTCATAAAGTTTTATGAGTGCTGTAGGTGCATTGCCTATGGCAAATATGAGCGGTCCTTGTATTTTTGAAGCCCTCTCCATTGATACTGTTGCCCTTGTTTCGCCGCGCTCGCTTGCTTCCTTTGCAACATCTTCATCTGCCATGAAGCATTTTATGTTCACTCCATACTTAGCTGCTGCCTTTTTATTTATTCCAGAATAGGCCATGTTTGTGTCTGTTATTATTGTCGCTCCACTTTTCAATGCAGCTTTTGCATTTTTAACGACATCTTCTGAAAAAATTAAATTGTCCACATAATCAAAATCAGCAGTTGTATGTATGACACGTTTTATTATTGGTTCTTTTTCGCTTTCAAGCTTTAAATCACCAAGTTCATTCTGAATTATTTCAAAACTTCGCTTTTCAATATTTTGAGGTTCTACAAATTTTATGTTGTTCATAATAGCTCCAATCAGTAATTAAAATCTACATTGTATTCATCCATGCAGGCAGCCACAGTGACAGAATTTTTTATTGTTTTATTTATAATCAATTTATTGCAGGTACTTCCCATGGAAGCCGACCTTTCACAAACGCTGTCAACTCCTGTAATTTTTTTTACAAAGTTTGATTCAGTATAGCTGCCTTCCAGTGTGTTGAGCTGGCTTTTTGAATATGTGTAAAATGGAACATTTAAAAATTCAGCAGCTTTAATTATTCCGTCTTCATGTTTTTTAATGTCAATGGAATTAATTGATTTAACCCCAAGGCATGAAATGTTATTTTCCTTGAGAACTTCTTTTATTGATTTAAGTATTGTATGAAAATCTGTTCCTTTTCTGCAGCCTACACCCACAGAAACTATCCTTGGTACTAAGTTCAATGTGTTTGTGTATGGTTTTTTGCTTTCATCAAGGCTTATGCAAATTCCCGTTTCGTAATTTTGTTTATTGTATGGGTCAATTTCTTCAGGAACAACTCCAATTACAGGAAAATCACTTGTAAGCCCTGCTGTCTTGTTTTCAAGGATTTCGGCTGCAAATAATTTTGCAGTTTTCATGTTTAAAATACTCATATTTTTGTCATGAGCCCATTCATCCACAGCAATTTTTCCGTTTATATCAGTAGCAGTTGTTATAATTGCTTGTCCTCCTGTAATTGCAGCGATTTCTTTAGAAAGTCTGTTAGCTCCCCCCATGTGACCGCTGAGTAAGGAAATTACATTTTTGCCTTTTTCATCTGTGCATATTACAGCAGGGTCTTTGATTTTACTTTTTACAAAGGGAGCAATGGCTCTTACAGCTATTCCTGCAGCACATACAAACAAAACAGCATCCCTTGTTTCAAACGACCGTCTTACAGACTCGTGCAGATTGTTGATAGAATTTAACTCTTCCTTTAGCATGGAATACTTTTCAGGTACAAACACATCTATTTTATCCAATGTTAATCCATGCTTTATTTTATCGCACAACAAGACACCATTCCTGGAAAATGCGTAAACATCTATTTTCATTTAATTCCCACTATTTTATAAATTTTTTCCATGTCCAGGGATTTTCTCACACAATCAGCTAAAATGTCATACTGCAATTCCTTGTATGCCTTCATACTAGGTTTTTCTTTGTTTGTCAGTCCTATTCCTTTTCTTTCAGCAAGAATTTGAACAATTGTTTCTGCAACGTCCATGTTGTCAAATATGCCGTGGATGTAGCTTCCTGCAACATTGTTAAAAATGCAGCCGTCCTGCTTGCCCCCTGCTGTTAAAAGAGATTTTCCTTCCGTGACAATAGTATCTCCCATGTGTATTTCATATCCGGTAACTTCGATGCCTGACAGGGGGTTGAAAATTCCTTCTGCTTCATTAATAATTCCTGTAGTCTGCACAGTTGTTTTTTCACTGTAAAATGTTGTATCCATTTTTAAAAGTCCAAGTCCCCGGATGCTGCCTCCCCCTTCAACATTATCAGGGTCATTGATTGTTTCACCAAGCATCTGATAACCGCCGCACACACCAAAAACAGGATTTCCTTCACCGGCAAAACGGATTATTCTTGCTTCAAGACCTGACTGCCTGAGCCATTTCAAATCATCAATGGTATTTTTTGTGCCGGGTATAATTATCATGTCCGGATTTCCCAGCTCTCTTGTGCTTGACACATATCTTAAGGACACTGCTTCATTCATGGAAAACACATTGAAATCAGTGAAATTTGAAAGGCGTGGAAGTTTTATTACAGCTATGTCAATTAACTTTTGTTCAAATGTATTTGTTAGGCGCTCTGAAAGGCTGTCCTCATCGTCGATGTCAACCTTTATGTACGGAACAACTCCAAGTACTTCCACATTTGTTATGTCTTCAAGCATTTTAAGTCCCGGAGTCAACAAGTCCACATCACCTCTGAACTTGTTTATTACAAATCCTTTGACTCTTTCTTTTTCTTCATCATCAAACAAAAGCATTGTTCCTGCTAATGATGCAAATACTCCGCCCCTGTCAATATCTCCCACTATAATTACAGGAGAGTCAGCAATTTTGGCCATGCCCATGTTTACAATGTCCTGCTGTTTGAGATTTATTTCAGCAGGGCTCCCTGCACCTTCTATGACTATGATGTCATATTCCTCCGACAATGAATTGAATGCTTTTGTTATGTGAGGAATCATGTCTTCTTTGTATGTGTAGTACTCCCCTGCTGTCATATCCCTGAAAACTCTGCCATTTAACACAACCTGCGAGCCCTTGTCTCCCGTTGGTTTAAGTAGAATTGGATTCATTCTCACATCAGGCTCTATGCCGCAAGCTTCTGCCTGCATTACCTGAGCTCTTCCCATTTCAAATCCGTCACGGGTTATGTATGAGTTAAGAGCCATGTTCTGAGACTTAAAAGGTGCAGTCTTGAAACCATCCTGTCTGAATATTCTGCATAGGGCAGCTGTTATGAGGCTTTTGCCTGCATTAGAAGTTGTACCCTGAACCATTATTACTTTAGCCATATTATCATTCCTTCCCTCTTGTTTTTTCAAAACAAATTACATCTACACTCCCTTTTTCATGTCTTCCTGAAAGGGAGCTCGTTTGATGATCTGACACAACTATTATTCTAGTGTCACACGCATTGTTGTATATTTCCCTCATAAAATCTCTGTCTATTTTTTCTATGAAACTGATTTTTCCTGAGAGATCCTTTCTGTGAGAAGCTTCATCCGTGCCGTTAATGTGTGCAATAACAACATCATGATCTTTTAATTCCCTAAGAACAGATGATGATTTTTCCTTTAAATCAGTATTTATATCTGCTGTTGAGTTTTTTAAAACTGCTACATCTATTTTCATTGCTTTTGCAATGCCTTTTACTATTTCAGCACTGCAGACGCACGAACATGACTTGTGGTAGAGTTCATGAAATGAGGGTATCTCTGAATATTCTGACGGTCCCCATGGATAAAACATATAGCTGTGGCCGTTTATAAAAAATTTGTTTTGTAAAGCAAATTCTTTTAAGATTTCAATATGTTCAAAATTGCTTAAAATTTCTGCCATACTACTTCCCACATTCTCATGAGGCGGTATATTTTTCATCCACATGATTTCCCGGTTCTTTTTAAGAACAATCAAATTACGGTAGACGCTTATGTGATGAAACTTTATTTCTCCGGTTGTTTTCACATTAAGAGATGCATTTTTCATTTGCTCCTCAGTGAGATTTTTCCCATTGAAAGATTCCATTTTTTCGTCCTTGATGCTTATGAGGTTGCATCTTAAAACCACTTCATCATGTTCCACATGTATGTTTGAAGCCAGCGCTTCCAGATAGGCCCTGTTTTTGGGAATGTAACGTTCATCCACTCCAAGTATGGCAAGTATGCAGTTTAAGCTGTCCGGCTGCATGTGGGATGGATAAAATGTTCTCTGGCTGTGATGACCTTGTTCTATAATTTTATCTATAAAAGGAGTACAGGCAAATTCAAGCGGAGTTTTGTTTCCAAGTTCATGAATTTTTTCTTCGCTGAGCCCGTCAATTATCACCAGTATTGTTTTCATTGCATACCTGTTATTTCTTTTAATTTTTGAATTAATAATTTGTTTTCATGTTCACTTTTAACTGCTATCCTGTAGTAATTTTCACTTAAGTTTTTGTAGTTTGAGCAGTCTCTTATGAGTATTCCCTTTTTAAGCAATTTTTGTTTCAACTCCGGAATATCTGTTTTAAAAAACACATAATTTGCATGGCTTTCATAGGTCTTAATGTTTAATTCTTGAAGCTCATATACGAGATACTCCCTTTGTATTTTCACATAATCCACGGACTTCTTAACATATTCTTTTTCTTTTAAAGCAGCTATTCCTGCAGCTTGAGCAATGGTTGAAACGTTCCACGGCGGACCTGAGGATTTAAGTCCCTGGATTAACTGTTTATTTGAACACATGCAATATCCAAGACGTATCCCCGGAATTGCATATATCTTTGTAAAAGCCTTTAAAACAATCAGGTTGTCATATTCCTGAAGTTTATTAACAATGCTGTACTTTTCCTTATTTTCAACAAAATCAAGAAAACATTCATCAACAACCATGACTACATTATTTTTTTTGCAGTGATCTGCTATTTTAACAACAGTGCTGCTGTCTGTGACTTGTCCTGTTGGATTGTTTGGATTGCACAAAAACACAATATCCATATTGTCTATACTTTTTAATACATCATGGTTTATTTTAAAATTGTTTTCTTCACATAAGTTATAGACATCAACATCAGTTCCGGATAATTTTAGAGAATTTTCATATTCGCTGAATGTAGGAGCAGTTACAAGTCCATATCCAGGTTTTAAATAAAATGCTATTCTAAAAATTGCCTCGGCAGCTCCATTTGAAACAAAAATCCACTCTGTGGGCACATGCTCGCTTACTGCTATTGCCTCCGTAAGTTCCCTGGAATTTATATCCGGATACCTGTTTGCATTTTTGATTGAATTCATTGCAGCAATTTCAACTGATTCAGGTACTCCCAGGGGATTTATGTTTGATGAAAAATCAATTATGCTGTCTTCATCTATTCCTGATATTCTTGAAGCCGTATATATGTCTGCTCCGTGAGATTCCATACTTCCTCCATATTAAAAACTCAAGATTAAAAACTTTACTGTTATCCCAATACCCAGGCACAATAAAGACGTTGCATACATGAGCTTGTTTGCTTTTTTTATGTCGTCGTTCACAACTGGTCTCTTGTCATCACCAATGGTAGGCTTTGTTACAAGAATTCCTCCATAATAATTAGGACCACCAAGCATAATGTTCAATGCTCCTGCACATACGGATTCTGTATGTGCCGAATTGGGGCTCTTGTGATTGTATCTGTCTCTATTGTATATTCTGTTGGCTGACACATAATCCATATTCAATATGTAGGAAGCTGCAATCATAAGATAAGATGCAATTCTTGATGGCAAAAAATTTGCTGCATCATCAATAAGAGCAGAGAACCTTCCCATGTTTATGTACTTTTCATTCTTGTATCCAACCATTGAATCAAGGGTGTTTATTGATTTGTACAAAAATCCCAATGGTGCTCCTCCAATAAGAATAAATAACATTGGAGCTATTACACCGTCAGATGTGTTTTCAGCAACAGTTTCTACTGCCGCCTTGGCAATTTGATTGCTGTTTAGATTTTCCACATCCCTGCCCACTATGTATGACAAATATTTCTTAGCAGAGCTTAAGTCATTTTGTTCAAGATATTTATGAACAATCATGCTTTCATCCTTAAGACTCTTTGTTGCCAGAATAAATGCACACATTATTGCTTCAATTGCCCCTGCAAGCAAAAGGCTGATTTTTGATGATAGCCACAATATAACAAGAGGCACAAAATACGAAGTCAAAACCACAACAAACCATAGAATAATTCCTGCACGCCTTTCATCCTTAGCACTTTTGCATTTTTTTCTTAAAACCACTTCAACATTTTCTATCATCTTCCCTATGAGCCTTATGGGATGAGGAAAACCCTGTGGATCTCCTACTAACAAGTCAAGTGTATAACCTAAAATCAACGGTATCATTTTATGTGCCCCTTTTGGTAACTTATTGCCGTATCCATGAAATTTCTTGCAAAATCAATATTTCCAAGAAAGTGCAGATGAGGATATCCCATGAATTTTGTGTCGTCAGCAACTATGCACTTCCATGTTTTTTCCGATTCAGGCTTTGTTGCTGTAAATGCATCCCCAAGATTAGTGCTTGTGCTGTAATGAAATTCATGTCCGTTTATTTTCTCGCCTTTTTTGCACATAAGATTGTCCTTTTCTGCAGTTAACGTAACGTAGCCGAAATTGTTCAGCCTGTTTGTCATGTAGCTTTGACCTTCACAAACTCCTGCAAGTTCATATTCATTGCCGTCTTCTTTAAAACTGTCAAGAAGATACATGTAGCCTCCGCACTCTGCAAATGTTGGAATACCTGAACTAATTTTTTCTTTTATGTCTTCAAGCATTGACTTGTTATTTGAAAGATCATCCATGTAAAGTTCAGGATAACCACCTCCAAAAATCAGACCGCTTAAATTGTCCGGAAGTTTTTTATCAGACATTGGACTGAAATATATTAAATTTGCTCCCATTTTTTCCAGAACTTCAAGACTGTCCCTGTAATAAAAGCAAAATGATTTGTCATATGCAATGCCAATATTTACTTCGTCCTTTTTTTCTATTGCAGGGTCTTCATATTCAATAACAGGAGCAGTTAGTGCAAGTTCATTTAATCCTTTAATGTCAATTGTTCTTGAAGCATTTTCTCCGAGAGTGTTTACTATGGACTGTAAATTTCCTATTTCCTGTGCAGTGACAAGTCCAAGGTGCCTGCTTTCAAGTTTGCAGTCTTCAAGACGGTTCATATAGCCATAAACCTTCACTTGTATGTTTGTTTCAATAATATTTTTGTAATACCGGTACATCCCTTCGGAAATGTTGTTGAGTATGACGCCCTTGATGTTGCTTTCTTCCCTGAAGTTTTTAAATCCTTCAATTACTGCACAAACAGATACTGCCATTCCTTCACAGTTTAAAACCAACACAACAGGACAACCGAGCAGTCTTGCAATTTCATATGAGCTGCCATTAGTTCCTATTCCTGTACCGTCGTAATATCCCATTACTCCTTCTACAACCGATATATCCATGCTAAGGCTGTTCTTTCCAACTACATATTTGACGTTGTTTTCTCCAAGTATAAATGTGTCAATGTTTCTTGAAGGAATTTTTATAACCTCGCTGTGAAACATGGGGTCTATGTAGTCAGGGCCGCACTTGTAGGCTGCAACATTTTTGCCTTCAAGCAAAAATGCCTTAAGAAGAGCCGTTGTGACTGTTGTTTTTCCGCTGCCGCTGCCTGCTGCAGCTATCATTATTCTCGGTGCCTTGATTGTTTTAATTTAAACCACTTCCCTTACCGCTTATAATATAAATGGGGTTTTGTCCCATCATCATGTTGTATGATCCTATTTTTTTTGATTTTGAAATCCATGCGTTTGTTATTTCAACATGTTCAAATTTGAACTTTTCCATGCACCTTATGGCTTCATTGACGCTTTCAAGGGCTATGGCATTTATAACAACATTTGCAGTTTTATTTTTTTTCAAAACTTCACAGATTATTTTTTCAAGATTTCCTCCGCTTCCCCCTATGAACACACAGTCAGGGCTTGGAAGATTTTCAAGACAGTCAGGAGCCAGTCCCTTTACTATATCTATGTTGTATGCTTTGAATTTTTCTTTGTTTTTTTTAATTAAACTTATGGCTTCTTCATTTTTTTCAATGGCATAAAGCTGACCAAAGCTGAGCTTAAGAGCAGTTTCAATTGAAACGGAGCCTGTTCCTGCGCCAATATCATAGACTGTTGAACTGTTTTTTATGTTAAGCTTTCCTATGGATATAGTTCTTACTTCGCTTTTGGTCATGGGAATATTTCCTGTTATAAACTCATCATCCCCTATGCTTCGCATTCCAATGTTTATATCAAGAGCTTCACGGTTTTCTACCAACATTGCACTAAGGCTGTCAAAATTCATCAGGGATAAATTGAATGCTGTATCTGTAATGATTTTTTCGTTTGGGTATGATAAATTTTCACCTACAGTGACATTTACATGACCCAATCCTTTAGTGCAAAGAACTTTGCATATTTCACCGGGACCAAATTCTCCACCAGTTAAAAAGAATGTTTTTTTGCTGAACATTACAGCAGCTGCAATGTTAATGTCTCTTCCGTGAGCGCTTTGATGCTTAACATCGTCCCATGAAATATTTAATTTAGAACACAAATACTGCATGGAACTGATTGAAGGAATATTTTCAACTGTTACTTCATGGCCTTTCAGAAGATTTTCAGTTATTTTTTTTGACAAACTGTAAAATCCTGAATCTCCAGACACAAGCAAACTGAAAACTCTGCACTTTGAATGTTTTATATAATCTATAATATCCTGAGTGCATATGCTTTCAAACATTTCTTTATGTAAAAACTCAAAGCTTTCAAGCATTCTCCTGGCGCCTATGAGGCAGTCTGCTTCTTCAATTGCTCCCTTTGCTGCGGAATGAATGTAATTGTTGCTGCCAATACCTAATCCAACAATATTTAATTTTTTCATGTTAGCCTGCCTGTTCCATGATCGTTTTTTTAAAAAAGTTCATTATTTCATCCAGTGTTAATCCGTCTTCATATTGCTTCCTTATTACAAGGCATTTTGCTCCCGTGTTCACACATGACTGAACCTTTTCGTCAAATCCTCCGGAATCTGAGCTTTCCTTTGTTACAAGGAACTTTGCATTTGTGCTTTTTATCATTGCAGCATTAAGTTCCGTGCTGAATGGTCCCTGCATGCATATTATATTTTTGTTCTCATATCCAAGCTCAATGCATCTTTTAAGTGAACTTTCCATAGGAAGAATCCTCACATAAATTCTTTCACTATAATTTTCAACTGCCGTGAACTTGTCAAGATCCTTGCTGCCGGTAGCAAGCAAAATGTTTCCTTCTTTATTTTTAAGATAATCAATGCATTCCGAGAAAGACTGAAAATAAATGCAGTCTTTGTTTTCAATTGAATTTCTTATTACTCTCATATATCTTGTGCCGCTTACAAGTGTTGCCTTCACAATATTGTGAGATACAAGCCGTGCAAATGGATGAGTTGCATCCACCACCCAGTCATATTTTTTTTCAAGAAAAAGATTTACCATTTCTTTTTCATCAATGCGCTTTTGATATACAGAAATGTTATTTATATTTTTCAAAAACTGCTGCCCGTACTCTGTTGCAATGAATAAGTCTGTCTTTATGTTGTTTTCAGACAAAAATTCTGCAAGTTTTCTTCCTTCTGTGGTTCCTCCGAAAATACAGATATTCATCTCTAATTTTCTGCCTTTCTGAATTCATGTGTAAAAGAAGGATTGTACAATTCACTTCTTTTGTAGTCATTTCCCAAGAAGTTTCCAACAAGAATAAGGGCTGTCTTCGTTATGTTGTTTGTTTTCATAATTTCAGGAAGAGTTGCAACGGTAGCATGAAATATTTTTTCATCAGGCCATGTTGCTTTGTAAACAACTGCAACTGGCGTACTGGGTTCATATCCGCCCATAATCAGTTCGTCCGAAAGCTTTTCAGAAAGTCCTGAGCTCAGGAACAAAACCATGGTTGATTTATGGGAAGCCAGTGACCTTATTTTTTCTCTATCCGGCACTGGAGTCCTACCCTCCATACGGGTAATAATAACGGTCTGACTTACATCCGGAAGAGTGTATTCAGCATTTAAAGAAGCTGCTGCTCCAAAAAACGAACTTACTCCCGGAACAACTTCAAATTCAATATGAAGCTCTTTTAAAATATCAATTTGTTCTCGTATTGCCCCATAAATGCTTGGATCTCCGGTGTGAAGCCTCACAGTGTCTTTATTTTCTTTTTCAGCGGTCTTTATAACATCTATTACTTCTTCAAGAGTCATGTTTGCACTGTTATAAATCTGGCAATTATCCCTTGTGTATTTTAAAAGTTCAGGATTTACCAGTGAGCCTGCATATATTACTACATCTGCTCTCTGCAATAAATTGTGCCCCTTTAATGTAATTAAATCTGCGGCTCCAGGGCCTGCTCCAACAAAATGTACCATGATTTCTCCTTAATTTAATATGCCTTTGTCGTTTGAATAAATTATGAGTTTTGTTTTAACGGTGTTGTTTACACGCTTATTTATGTAATATTCAGCTTTTTCGCTTATTTTCTGCAATACAAGCTTTTCTATATTTTCTCTTTCAAGTATTGATAAAGCATGTTCTGTTGTGGCGCTTGATAAAATTTCATTTATTGCAGAGCTTCCTGCACCGTACAAGGCTGCGTAACATGCAATAACTTCCATCCTGAAATCACCGTTATGAGAATGTGTATTGAGCATTCCTCCGGCTACCTTAACCATCTTGCCTATGTGCCCTACAATGAGAACTTCCTTGAAACCAAGCTCCACAGAAAAATCCAGCACCTCTCCTAAGTAATTGCTGAACTTAAGACTGTTTTCTCCTCGTATTCCCAAAGTGCTGTCTATAAATTTCTCAGCGTAATTTCCAGGAAAAGCAAGAAGTCTTAGATAGCCCTTTTCTCTTATTACTTTCATCTCTATTTTCAAACTGTCAACAAGAGCTTTCTCACTCATGGGTTCAACTATTCCTGTTGTTCCAAGTATGGATATGCCTCCAATTATTCCAAGCTGAGGATTGAATGTTTTCAAGGCTTTTTCTTCACCTTCCGGAACGTATACTGTTACGCTCATTCCTCCCCTGTACTTGTACTCGTTTGAAATTCTCTTAAGATTTTCAGTTATCATTTTTCTAGGAACAGAATTTATGGCTGCCTCGCCAACTTGGCAGTCAAGTCCCTTTTGAGTAACCCTTCCTACTCCCTGCCCCCCATAAATATTTATTTTTCCTGTGTCATCAAGGCTCACTTTAGCATAAATTTCAATGCCGTCAGTTATATCCGGATCATCGCCGCTGTCTTTCGTGACGCTGCAGCTTACCCCTTGAACATCAAAACATGGATTTTTTATGTCCATGAAAATTGTTTCTCCTAAGGGCAATCTCACTTGCACATTGTCAACTGTCTTCCCTGTGAGAAGCATAATTGCCGCAGCAGATGAAGCAGCTGCTGCACATGTTCCGGTTGTATATCCGCACCTTAATTTTTTACCGTCTTTTATAATATAATCCCTCATAATATCACCCTGAGACTATATACTTTGTTTAAATTATTCCAAAATAAAAAATCTTCCAATTTCTTGGAAGACATGTATGTGCAGTAAATATACTCTAACATTTAAGATAATCCTCCCGAAAATCTTCAAATCAAAATTTGGCAGGTCTCCTGACTATCGGTTCATCTAAAGCTCACCTTCCCGTTTATCACAGTGGTTTTGAGCCTTATCACCTTTCACAGTAGCGGGGGCTGTAACAGATTTTACTGTTTTCCCTTTTAAAACTATAGTTACCAAACTTTAATATTTAGTTGAGCTCATTATATATTAAAAAATACATATTGTCAAATGAGATTATAGTAATAATAAATTTTCAGTCTTCATAATCTTAAATAAGAAAATGTTTTGGAGGATATATGGAAGAATTATTTAAAAAAGTAAATATAGTATTTTCAATTGCTTTGATAATCACAGCCTTGCTGATATTATTTTCAAATATAGGAATTACCAGCGAAACAATCAACGGAACAAGTGAAAAACTGGATAAAATAAAAATTCTCATAGATCCAGGTCACGGGGGCATCGATCAGGGTGCAAGCGGAAGCCTTCATATAGGAGAAGCCCCCATTAATCTTGAAATATCTAAAAAACTCATGACATTTCTTGAAGGAAGCGGTTTTGAAGTTGAAATGACAAGATATGATGATACGGGTCTTTATTCATCAGCATCAGATACAATCAGAGATAAGAAAAACGAAGATTTGAAAAACAGAGTGAGCACCATAAACAATTCAAATGCTGATATAGTTGTTTCCATACATTTAAATGCATTTCCACAAAAACAATATTACGGTTCTCATGTTTTTTACCAAAAAAACAATGAGTACGGAAAAACAGCAGCCTTTATTTTACAGGACAGTCTGAAAACAATCCTTGATCCAGAAAACCAGCGAGTTCCACAAATTAAACAAGATATAAAAATAATGGATGATACAAAAAACACTGTTTTATTAATTGAATGTGGATTTTTATCCAATCCAGCTGAAGAACAAAATCTTGTATCTGATGAATACCAGGAAAAAACAGCCTGGGCAATATATACAGGACTTATGAAATATTTCAATGAAATTTAACAGTCATTAAGTAAACACAAAGTAAACACATTTTTTCATTTTGTCGAAAAGATGTGTTTTTTTTGTATAATATTGATAAAAATATGAAAATTTCTTAATTAAATTGTTGAAAATATGCGAAATGTGTATTATACTGAAAGCGTGTAGTATAACATTTGGAGGAATAATATGAATTTTGATGAAGTGGAGTATTTTTTAGCCAATATAAAATCTGTCTTGTCGTGTAAAATTATTTCTGATGCAAACAACAATATAAGCGAAATACATGTGCTGTCTGACAGCAGTAGACATTCAAAGCAAATATCACGTGATATCAGAACTGCTTTGTTGTCTCATTTTAATTTAGATGTGGATTATAAAATTATAAGTGTTGCACAAATCAATAAAAACATTTCAATCAACACTGATTTCAGGCTGTTGTATGACGGTTACACAAATGAAACTTCTTCTGACAGAATAAAAATAAACACAAAGCTTTCCTGGGATGAAAAAGAATATACAGGACAAGCTGAAGGAATTAAAACAGAAAAAAACACACTCATGGTTGCTGCTTTATCTACACTGGATTCTATAAAAAAAGCCATTGACCTTGACTGCTTCATTGTAGAAGACATACAGACTGCCAAAGTTGCAGGCAAAGACGTAATGGTAGCAGCAATAACTCAAATAGACCACGGGAAGGAAAATGTTCTCATCGGTTCCTCCATAGTTACAACAAACAAAATTGATTCTACAATAAAGGCAACATTAAATGCTATAAACAGAAAAATCTGTTTGTATATAAAAGAATGATCGGGCTGACTAAAATATTTCAAAACTAGCGTAGCGGATCCTTCCTGTTCTAATAGCGAACTGAGCAGAGACTGACTGTCGGAGGATTCCCATGAAAAAATTAATGCCTATAATAGCTTCTTTAGTATCTTTGGTATTGGCTGCAGGCGCAAGCATCAGCTGGCTATAAAAATTAATTGATCATTTGTCAGCCCTTCATTATATAGAAATATAGAGGTTAAAAAATGGTAGATGGTGTAAGTACAATGAATAATAATCTAGAAAAACAAAAAATTAATATAAAATTATATGTATACATAACATTGTTAGCAGCCATTGCTATAATGTTATTGATTAATTTTTTTGAAATGTATACAATCGAAGATTATACTTTGCTAACGGTTTTCTGCGTATTATCAGCCGTAGCAGAAACATTTCTAATACCGTTGCCTAAAATAGGTGCCATATCAGTCAGCACAGCATTGGCATTTACTGCAATAATCTTGACAAACCCTCTGATTGCTGCCGTTGTAATGGCAGCTGGTGTAGCGTTCAGATGCCCCTACGTTGACGGCAAAGGGAGAGTTCATATATTTAATAATCCACCTTATAAAACAATCTTTAATATAAGCCAATATTTTATTAATACAGGCATAGCTGGATTAGCATATGTTGTTGTAGACGATCTCCTTAAGGTAAGATTTGTATTTTACAATCCGGTAGCAGGCATTGCAGCATTAATTGTTTATATTTTGTTAAACACTTTTTGCATGTCAGTGTTAATGGCTATATTATTAAAAGAAAAATTTTCAAACATATGGAAAAGTAGTTTTTATGGAATGCTGATTAACATATTGCTTGTAAGCCTTTTAGGCATAATACTTGCTTTTGCCTTTTATAGCTACGGAACAGGCGGAATGCTTTTGTTCTTCATTCCACTTTTATTTGCAAGATACACATTCAAACTTTACATAGACATGCGCAAGAATTATTTTGACACCATGAATGTCCTTGTACGAGCCATAGAAGCAAGCGACCCATATACCAGCGGTCATTCCATGAGAGTTGGTGCCTATGCAGAAGCTATTGCCAAACAACTTGGTCTTCCGCAAGGTAAAATTGATTTAATAAAGAGTGCAGCCCTATTACATGACATAGGTAAAATAGGAATAGACAAGAAAATTCTCAATAAGGATGGAAAGCTTGAAAAAGAAGAATTTGACACTATTAAATCTCATCCTGAAATAGGAGCAACAATAATTTCAGATTTAAGCTATCTTTCAAACATTACAGAAATAATAAGACATCACCACGAAAGGAATGACGGAAGAGGCTATCCTGACGGTTTGGACCATGATAAAATTCCGTTGGAAACTTCAATTCTTACAATTGCGGATTCCTTTGATGCCATGACAACAAACAGACCATACAGACATTCACTAAGTCTTGAAACAGCACTCAATGAAATAAAAATAAATGCTGGAACGCAGTTTAATCCTGACATAGTGGATGATGCAATAATTGCTTTGAAGGCAACATATTTTAGCTTATCTGAATAAAGGTGCATTATGATTTCAGAAATAATATTGATATCCATTTTATCAATTTTAATTGCAATATTAATTTTAATAACAACAAAAAAAAGTCCTGATATCACTAATCGAAATTTTGAGATAAAGGGCTACAAGTTATTAATATTGACAGCAGTAATAGAAATTACTGCTCAATTTTTGTTTAGAAGGTTTCCCAGCAGCAGCTTGTTAAGGTATCTTTCACTTAGCTGGCTGATTTATTTTGCTATTTTTTATGTAGCTGCAATAAACATAAAAAAGTCCTACATGATGCTTTTTTTTATTGGAACATTGCTTAATTTCATAGCAATTGCTTCAAATGGTTTTAAGATGCCCGTCTTTGTTTCTGATGTTCTAGGAGATGTTGAAGCTAAAAGGCTGTATCTTCAGACAGGTCAGGATTTAATACATTCTCTGCTTACAGACAAAACAAAATTCAAGTTTCTTTGCGACATCATAACCATTCCTTCTCCCTATCCTTTTTCCAAGACCATTAGCATTGGTGATGTTTTTTTGCTGGCAGGCGTATTTGCATATTGGCAGGACCTGCTTGAAGGAAAAAAGTCACGTAAAATCGTAAAATAATTACATAAACATGAGTCTTCCCACAACAAGCGCTGCAAATATGGAAGCTACGTGTGCCATAAGCCCCACCTTGACTGTGTGTCTTGTGTTTGTTATGCCAACAGCACCAAAGTACACTGCAGTTGTATAAAAAATAGTTTCAGATGAACCCATCAGTATAGAGGCACTCCTTCCAATAAAAGAATCCGCTCCATAATTATCCAGTATAGATTGAAAAACCCCCAATGATCCTCCTCCTGACAATGGTTTAATAACAGCAAGGGACAGAAGTTCCGGAGGAAATCCCAAAATATCCGTTACAGGCCTTAACAGACTGACAATAAATTCTTCCGCTCCGGAATGAATGAACAAATTTATTGCAAATATAACTGCAAGTATGTAAGGAAATACTTTAAATGCTGATTTTGCTCCATCCATAGCCCCTTCAATAAATGCAGAATATATGTCCACATCCGCAATAATTCCATAAAAAAGAATACCGCCCACAACAAAGGGCATGATTAAATCAGAAAAATTCATTTCACATTTTCCTTTCATAATATTTAGCAAGCATAACAGCTATAATTGTAGAAAATGTTGTTGCAGCAATAGTAGGAAGCATAATATCCGCCGGAACTGAGGCTCCTGAATCTGCTCTTAATTTTATGATGCTTAATGGAATAAGCTGTATTGAAGACACGTTAATAATCAAAAACATACACATTGCATTATTTGCTGTTTTTTTATCACTGTTAATTTTTTGCATTTCCTGCATTGCCTTTATACCAAAGGCTGTGGCAGAATTACCTATACCCAGCATATTTGCAGCAATAGTCATAACTATTGCATTAACAGCGTTCGTGTCATTTTGAACTTCCTTGAATAAAAACTTGACTGCAGGTCTTAAAAATTCAGATATTTTATTTAAAATTCCCGATTTTTCCACAATACGCATCATACCTGTCCAGAAAGCCATAACCGGAACAAGACTTATTATAAGATCAACTGCCTTTTGCAGGTCAAACAAAAGCACATCTGTAAGCACCTCCGGTCTTCCGTTGGCAAAAGAAAACAATATACCCGTGAAAATTAAACCAATCCACAAATTCCTCAAGAAATCAACCCCGCAATTAATCATTAATAAATAACATGCCCCAACATAGTTGAGACATTAAATCAGACATCCTTTATTAATTATATTTCACAGGATTTTTATTATGCTGACTAAAATAAAAAGCAGCAATATTGCTGCTTAGTTATTTATATTATGCTTGAAGAATCTCCATGAACTGTTCTCCTGTATTTGCGCTCTTTTGATTATATTTAAAAAGTTTTATTTTCTTCTTCGTTTATTTTTTCCACCTGAATTTCAAGAACTCTTTTTGCTTCTGCCTTTGTTATGGTTATGTGAAGGTTTTTATAAACCATTTTTCCGCCCACATCAGGAATTTCTTCAAAAAGCATTGTAATCCATCCGTTAACTGTTGTTACATCTACTTCTTCATCAGGCTCAATATTAAACAATTCGAACATGTCGTCAACATCGGCATTGCATGAAACCAGATATTTGTCATCTCCGATTTTTTTAAACCATTCTATAACTTCATCATGCTCATCCCAAATTTCTCCCACTAGTTCTTCTATGATGTCTTCCATGGTTACAATTCCTTCAGTTCCGCCATATTCATCAATTACAGCAGCCATGTGTGCTTTCGACCTTTGAAGTTCCTTTAAAAGTTCTGAAATTTTCTTGTTTGGAGTTATATATATAATCTTGGAAACAAGCTTTTTAATGTCTTTTTCTTTTCTGCTGAGAGCCTGATAAAAATCTTTTTCATGAAGAACTCCCACAATGTTGTCCATGTCTCCCTGGAAAACCGGTAATCTTGAATAACCGCTGACCAAGAATTTTTCCTTGATTTCATCCAGGCTTTCATCTTCCTCAATTCCTACAATTTCTATTCTTGGTGTGTATATGTCTTCTACTACAGTTTCATTGAATTCTATAGCAGAACGAATCAAATCACTTTCATTTTTGTTTATTACTCCTTCGTTTTCAACCTCATCAATCATTGTTCTAAGTTCATCTTCAGTAATTGAAGGCTGAATCTCAGATTCAAACAATTTGTAAAACATTTTCTTTAAAACTGCAAGAACCGCATTTATGGGTGAACACAAGAAAATAAATATGCTCATCATGGGCGCTGAAAACATTGCAAATTTTTCAGGTGCAAACTGCGCTAAACCTTTTGGAATGAGTTCCCCAAAAATAAGAATTGCAAGAAGTATCAATGTAGTTGAAATTGCAATTCCATTACTTTCAAAATTTCTAGAAAAAATATACACTGCAAGTGAAGCAGCAGTAATATTGAAAGTATTGTTAAAAATAAGAATAGTTGATATTAGACTGTCGCTTTTTTCATCCAATCTAATGACTAACTCTGCTTTTTTGTTGTTTGAACAAGCCAGGTTTTTCATCCTTATTCTGCTGTAATCATTAAATGCTGCCTCGCATGCAGAAAAAAATGCTGACATTATCAACAAAATTATTAATATTGCGACCTGACTTATACCGTCATCATCCATTATTGTAAATCACTCCTAATTTTTTAATAGTACTTTAATTATAATCTACACTTTGTCAATAGTCAATTGATTTTCTAATTTCAACAAAAGCAAGGAATTTTTAGAAATTTTCCAAAGCATAAAAAAAAACTTTGCAGCAATAATAGTAAAACAAATTTATAAAATTACCATCGTTTTCATAAATTTTAAAACAAAATTAAGAAATACTTAATTGATTAAAAAACAATAAATGTTATACTTCAAAGCGTAAGCAGAAACAACATAAATGTGGAGGTATGAAATTGTTATCATTTATAAATATATTTAACTTTATTATTTTAATATTATTTACAGGTTTTTATTTTTACCAGGCATATTACGTGGTTATTGCACTGTTCAGAAAAAGCAAGGTAATGACTGCCCAAAAAAACAACAAATATGCCGTGGTTATTGCAGCTAGAAATGAAAGTGCCGTAATAGGGCAATTGATTAACAGCATCAAACAACAAAAATATCCTTCTGAACTGATTGATATTTATGTGGTTGCAGATAACTGCACCGATAACACAGCTGATGTGGCAAGAGATGCAGGGGCGTATGTATTAGAAAGATTCAACAGACAAAATGTGGGCAAAGGATATGCACTTGATTACGCGTTTAAAAGTATAATTGCAAGTGATGAACATTATAACGGATATTTTGTTTTCGATGCGGATAATTTGCTTGATGAAAACTATGTAGCAGAAATGAATAAAGTATTTGACAACGGATATAAAATAGTTACATGTTACAGAAATTCCAAAAATTATGACACAAACTGGATATCAGCAGGTTATTCTCTTTGGTTCTTAAGAGAAGCAAAATATCTTAACAACTCAAGAATGATGCTTAACACAGGCTGTGCTATTTCAGGAACAGGCTTCATGGTAAGCGACGATATAATAAGAAAAAACAACGGCTGGAAGCATCATCTGCTTACTGAAGACATTGAATTTTCAATTGACAACGCCATAGAAGGTGAAAAGATAGGATACTGCGGTACAGCTGTGCTTTACGATGAACAGCCTTATATATTCGAACAGTCATGGAATCAGAGACTTCGCTGGGCAAAAGGCTTTTATCAGGTATTTGCTAAATACGGCAAGACATTGTTTAAGAGTATATTCACGAAAAAAAGCTTCAGCTGCTACGACATGCTCATGACAATTATGCCAGCTTTACTGTTGTCATTGGCCAGCGTATTTATAAATTTTGTTTTCCTTACAGTGGGGCTTATTAACATAGAAACATATCCTGAGATCATAAGCGAAACTTCGGGAGCAATAATAATGTCAGGAGTAAACTCATACCTTGTGTTGTTTGCACTTGGCCTTATTACAACAATAACAGAGTGGAAACAAATTAATTCTACTCCACTAAAGAAAATTAAATATATATTTTCATTCCCGATTTTCATATTTACTTATATACCAATATCTATAGTGGCCCTGTTCAGAAAAATTGAGTGGAAGCCAATCACTCACAGCATTGTAAAATCAATTGAAGAAGTAAGACAATAAAATCCTCGCAAGAGGATTTTTTATTTAAATATCCAGAACTTGCTTAACAGGTAGTTTGATACCATTACAACTGCATTTGCCCATATTTTTGCCGAATATAAACTGGCACCTAGAAGTTCAACAAGAACCATCATGGTTCCTATATCCAGTGCATATGTAAATATTCTTCCGGAGAAAAATTTCATAAATTCTTTAGTGGATTCTTTGTTGCTTAAAAAAACATATTTTTTATTAATAAAAAATGCAAAAATAACAGATATTAAGAATGCTGTAGTATTTGCTGCTTTGTATTCAATTCCAAAAAAAATCAAAACATAATATATCAAAAAATTTACCAGTGTTGTCAGTATTCCTGCAACTAAGTAGGATATGAGTTCTCTCGACATTTTGTTATTCATATAATTCCCCGCAGCTTAAATTTTACACTAATATTATTGCACAATTGAACCAAACTGTAAACTTAAACATTTTCTTATCTCGTGTTGAAAATTTATATAAGGATGATATAATTTAATTACTACAATATTATAGGGTGATAAAAATGAATATAATAAGCATAGTAATTCCTGTGTACAATGTGGAAAAATATTTAAGCAGATGCCTTGAAAGCATTTTATCTCAAAGCTTAAAGGAAATTGAAATTATTGTTGTCAATGACGGTTCAACTGATAACAGCCTTGAAATATGCAAATATTATCAAAAAAAGGACAGTCGGATTATTATTATTGACAAAAAGAATGAAGGGGTTTCTGTTGCCCGAAACACCGGTATGGACTATGCATCCGGCAAGTACATAGGTTTTGTAGATCCTGATGATTGGATAGAAAAAAACATGTATGAAAATATGTACAGCACAATTGAAAAATACAACTGCAGCATTGCTTTTTGTAATTACTCAAAAGATTCAAAGCTTGGAAGCACAATAAAGACGCTAAAATTCAACAAGGATTTTCTTGGCAAACTGGATATAATAAATGAGCTCATAGCTAACATGATAGGAATTGAAGACATACTGCCTAAGTATTACAATGTAATGGGCTGTGTTTGGAGATGCTTGTACAAAAGAGACTTCATAGAAAAGTTCAAGCTCAGGTTTACGCCGGGTATAACAATTATGGAAGACTTGATTTTCAACGTCCAGGCTCTTATTTACTGCGACAAGGCATGCATTGACCACGGAGTGTACTATCATTACATGAAGAATAAAAGTTCTTCACTACATACATACAATGAAAAAATGTGGCAGGACCTGGTTAAAGTTCACAACAAGCTTGAAGAAATATTAGAAGATGCTGAATTAAGCGAATATATGAGGAACAGGCTTGATTCAAGATATATTGCAATGGCTGCCTGTGCTGTAGGAAACGAAATATATTTAAACAACAGCGCCAAGTTAAACGACAGAATGAAGGCAGCAAAATACATTATAAAAGACAATAAACTAAAGGAAGTGCTGCAGCGTGCAAAACTCTACAACTTTGAAAATCTGAAGGATTTAAGAAGCAAGGAAGAAGCAGCAAAAGAAAGGATTGTCATAAGAAATCTTCTCTTTTATACAAATCCTGATCCCATAAGTGTTGAAAAAATAAGAATAAGAAAAGCAAAAAATTCAAAGAGGAGATAATCTCCTCTTTTTCAATATATATTATTTTACAACTTTTCGTTCTGGATCTATAAGCCCTCTCATGTCTCCCATTATTGCTCTTGGAACCGGCAATGATATCATTGTCTGCAGTCCTGGTTTTGAATTTATGACCTGCGGTATCATATTTACGCACATTGCTATTGTTCCAATGCCTCCCGGTACTTCCGGTGAATTTACCATGTTGATGTTTGGTGTTCCTTTGATTATTACATAGTCGCCGGTCTTTACCCCAACCTGCTCAGGTTCTATTTGCTGAGGATGGTCCATTTCAATTTTCATTTTTCCATCTACATAACCGAATCCCTTCATTGCAACTCCGGCTACGTTGCCTGCTTTTGCAAAGCCGTATGGTGATTTTCTGTCCACATCAGTAAGTATTGGCTCCATAGTCTGCTCTACTTTATCAACCTTCCAACCTATGGCATCAGCAATCATGCTGATGGATTCCGGGAATCCAACATGTCCAGACATGCTGTTAGTTTCAACTTTTCGGTTAAATTCATCAAGAGATATGCCAATTCCCTGTTCTTCCATAACTGTAGGTCCGAAAGGTGACAGACTGTTTACTCTTCTTGCTGTGATTTCATCAACAGATTCACAGCATCCCGTCATAATTACAACAAGAAGGTCCATAATAAGTCCTGGATTGATGCCTGTGCCAAGAATAGACACTCCGTTTTCCTTTGCTATTTCATCAAGCTTCTTAGAAAGTTCAGGCTCCTGTGCCATAGGATATGCCATTTCTTCAGCACTTGAAACTACATTTATTTTATTTTCCATTACAAACTTAAATTTGTCAAAAGCTTTGCTTGTAAATGAATCTGTAACACATAAACAAACATCAGCACATTTTTCAGTAATTGTCTCTTCCGGAGTTTTTACTATTACTTCAGCTCTGTCTCCCCTTTCTGCTCCAATTACTTCATACATGCTTTTTCCAAGCTTATTGCCAATATCAATTGCTCCAACTATGTCAACGCCTTTTTTATTTAAAAGCATTCTTGCCATTCCTGAGCCCATTGCTCCAAGTCCCCATATTACTACTTTTACGTTTTGCATTTGTTTCCTCCTAAATTCTATATCTGCATATATAATAAGCAATTCTCGTGCCAACTTTTCTTGTAGCAATATATTTTTTATCACCTATAGAAACATTGGATTTCCAATGCAAATTAAATCAATAATTCTGCTGCGACTCTTTTTTGAATATTTTCTAGTTATTTTCTTTAAATTCCATAAAATAAAATGCAAAATAATTTGCGTTGCTGCAAATTATTTTGCATTTTATTACATATTATGAATGTATACTTGCAATTAAGCTACGTTTTGTTATTTTTTATACAAACTTTGCATAAAATAAGGGAAGAAACTTATGCTTCTTCCCTGCATTTTTATTTATAAGTTTTTTCAACATAGGCACTGGTTGTGGCTCTTAATAAACTTGAATAGCTCACTTTAAAGCTTACTTTATCTCCAACTTTGTAAGGGGTGTCGGATTTGGTAACATCAAGTATCAAGTGGTCAGAACTTGCTCCTAATACGTCGATTTTAGAGTCTATAGGATGTAGGTTGTCAGGATCTACGTCTTGTCTTCCTACTGCTATTATGGCCCTTTTTATTATGCCTCTGTCTTCATAAACCGGTCTGTTTCCAAAAGCATCAACTCCGGTTTCTCCCACGGGCACAGATTGTTTTTCCTTTAATTCAATTATTTCAGCTTCAAGAATAAATGCATCATCATAAAATCCATCAAGCATTTGACTGTAAGCAGTTTCATCACCTAACAGAAATGCTTCACCTACTCTTAAATTGTTTATACCCCTTGGAAGTTCATTTTTGCCTATAAGGTAGACAGAGCTTGAATTTCCGCCGGATATCATTTTAAGTTTTATGTTGAATTTATTTTCTATTTTTGACGCTGTTTCAACTAAAATAGAAAGATTTTCATTCTTTGGTATTACAGCTCCATAACATGTGAGGTTTACGCCCAGACCGTAAAGCTCTATGTTTTCAAGCTTCAATATTTCTTCGATAGTCTCATAAATTTCATCTTCGTTTTTATAAAATATTCCTTCTCTTAAATCACCAAGATCTACCATGAGAAGTATTTTATGTGTTTTGTTGTGTTTAGCTGCATTTTTGTTTAACTGCTTAATTGTTTCTATTTCAGAGTTTAGTGAAATGTCAGAGTGAAGAACTACATCTTCTGCTTCAGAAATCATGGGAAGCCTTAAAAGAACTCTTTCTTTCTTTGTTCCATGGTACTTTTTCAAATTTTGAATTCTGGAATCAGCCAGATAATCAATTTCCGAATTTTCCAACAGCTTGTAAATCTCCATGTCTGCGCAGTATCCTTTTGTTACAATCATCAAAGAACATCCTGAGCCCTTCACCATTTCCGTGATTTTGTCGAGATTATTTTTTACTTTTTTTAAATCTACTACCAATCTAGGATACATATCAATCTCCTATAAATAAGCTTTTTTTCATTAAAGCAAGAGCATCGTCATGATAACTTTTAGAAAGCACTCCAAGAGATGATAAAATATAATCTTCATCTATGAGTATCTGTGCTAATTCTGTAGGATACAGTTCCTGCTCCTTGCCATGATGCTTTATGAGTTCCAGTATATCTTTTTTGCCCGGAAGCCTTGTTAAAGCTCCGCCGGTGCCTATTATATATTTTATTGCAGTAAGGTCTTTTCCTTCAGCAACAGTCTTCTTGCCTGAAGCTGTATAGAAATATCGAAGATGCCCCGCATGTCTTTCAAGTGATGTGAGGACTGCTTCTTTTGTGAGTCTTTCAACAAACTGCATTTCTCTTGCTGTTTGTGGTATAGGTTTATAATTTGCCAAAATTTCTTCCGCGTCCGGAAATTCTTTTTTCAAATTATCCATTCCTATTTTTTCCACAACGTGATTTGCATTTACATATACGCCTAAGTCACCTTCAACAGTACGTTTGGCAACCGGTTCCGGACTAATTAAAATTGAATTGATTTCAATTGACCCTTCTGTTACAGAATGCACATCTGTTGTTGCTCCCCCAACATCAAAGATTACCAGATCCCCCAACTCTTCCTTCAATACTTTTGCTGCTTCCATAACAGCTCCTGGCGTAGGAATTATAGGGCCTTTTACCAGCTCCCTCACCTTGCTCATGCCGGGAGCATGGATGATGTGTTCCTCGAATGCATCTTGTATTATTTTTCTTGTGGGTTCCACAACCAATGTATCAATTTTCGGATATACATTTTCCACAATATATACCTGATTGCCCGCCTCCTCGCACATGAGGCGCACTTCTTCCTGGTTTTCAATGTTGCCTGCATATATGATGGGTGTTTTAAGTCCCATGGAAAGTATCATTTCCAGGTTGTAAAGAGCTGTTTCCCTTTCACCGTAATCCACACCGCCTGCAACAAGAATAATATTGGGGCTTATTTCCTGTATTTTCTTTAAATCAGTCTTTCTCATCCTGCCTGAAGTAATCATCTTAATGATTCCTCCGGCGCCAAGAGCTGCTTCTTTAGCTGCTCGAACAGTCATATCATAAACAAGACCATGGACAGTCATTTTTAAACCACCAGCAGCACTGCTTGTAGCCAGCATGTCATCCCATGTTATTTCGTCTGCATTGAGATTCTTCTTCAAGTCGTTAATAGCACCCTTGAGACCAACCGTAACATCCCCCTGAAGAACAGACGTAGGCGCCTGCCCTTGCCCGACAAATGTCGGGCAAGAAGTACCTATTCCATTGAATGCATTAACTACTGTAGTGGTGCTGCCTATTTCGGCTACCAATACATTTACTTTCACTATGCGTTCATTTCCCTTCTTCTTTTTACTAGGAAGCTTGCAACATCAATACCGTGGGATCCTCTTCCGAATCCGGCATCCATTCCAGCTTCAACAGCAATTTCATTGTTAACCTGAGTTCCGCCGCAAACTATCATAATTCTGTCTCTTATACCTTTTTCTATGCAAAGTTCATGAATCTTTCTCATGTTCTTAATGTGTACATCATCATGAGTTATAATTGTGCTTACCAATATTGCATCAGCATTTGTTTCGATGGCAGCATCAACTAATTTTTCAACAGGGCATGAAGTTCCAAGATATTCATACTTAATACCAAATCCTTCAATACCGCCGTGTTTAATGTCCAGCGTTTCCTTAAGTCCAACTGAATGTTCGTCTTCGCCTACAGTTGCAGCAACAACAAACATTGGTTTTTCCTGTATATCAGCTCTTATTTCTTCAACAGAAAGAACTTCAACTTTTTCTGGGATTACCAGTTCATTAACATCAATGTCAAAGTTAACTCTTCCTTTGATTTCACAGTAAGTTCCTTCTGATGGGTGCAGGCATTGTTTGTGAACAACAGTAACATCTTCTAGACCCATTTTTTCTCCGCATTTTATGGCTGCAAATTCAGCTGTTCTTTCATCAAGAGGAAGGAATATGGAAAGAAGGACAGTACCGTCGGCTCTCCATTCAACTTCTGGTTTTACAAGATTTGTATCATAATACTTTTCAGCTTCTTCAAGTCTCTTGTTGACATTATCATGTTCATCTAATTCATCAATGTAGATAATTTTTGAACGGTCTTCAAATGTATCTCCTCCAATGGCGTCGCTGGCTTTTGCAAACTCCTTAGGAATGTTGTTGTATCCGTAGTGAACAGAAACCGGAGCAAAGTAATCTTCATCTCTTTCATAAATGAAACCGTATCCGATACCGCCTTCGATTTGACGAGCTATACCATCTCCGTTTCTTTCAGGATATTTACCGCTGTCAACAAAGAATCCTTGTTCAACAGCTTTAAAGAATCCTCCAACCTCAAGAACTTCTTCCATGAACAATATTGCTCGTTCCTTGAGTTCTCTTACATCTTTGCCTAAAACTCCGTCTCTGTCAAGTTTAACCATTTCTCTTAAACCATCCATACCTGTAAGAGACTGTTTAGCAGTCATTATTCCGGCGATGTTGTTATAATGCCATGGCACGTTTCTTCCTTCATCAGGAGTGATAGTTGACTGAATATCAGCACTTGTAAGTCTTGAAATCATCATGTTCATAGTGTGAGTTACTGCAGCTTCACGAGTGTCTGATTCCATGTATTTTGTATTTTGCTGAGCTCTCATCTTATATTCTCTGAATAAGTCACGAAGAGCAACTGCATACGGAAGGTCAAGTCTCATACATGGTGCAGGTGGTGCTGTAGGAGGAACTGTTGACAATGCAATATTTTCAGGTTTAATACCAACTTTTCTTGAGAAAGCTGAGTTAATTGCATGTTGAACCATAAGTTCAGGCATAACTTTCCATGCTTTCATAGCTGTTGCATTGGCATTGTGTGCTCCGTCTATCTGAAGAATGTTAGCCCATGACATTATTTTCTTTGCTTCGCATGCGTCAACAAAACTTCTTACCATGTTTACGTTTCTGTACAGCACATTGTACTGAGGATCCTGGTGAGCACCGTTAACGCCTTCTTCAGCGAACATAACAGCAATGTCAGGACCTGCAACGCCTGAAATGTATGAGTGGAAGTTAATTGGACGGCCAACTTCTTCTTCTATTAAATCACAAGCTTTACGGCTTGCTCTAACTTGCTTTCTAGTAACCATGATACCGCCAATACCCTGGTTTGTTCCTTCAAGAAGTGAATCAATGTGAGACTGTCCTGCAGTTCTTATAACCATCAGATGGTCAGCACCATGCCAAGCAGCCATACGCATTCTTCTTATATCATCTTCAAATCTTCCTGAAGCAATTTCAGTAGTGATTACGCAGTCCGGCTGAGGATCGATATATCCGAATCCACGGCTTCCAGGAAGCGGAACTGAATTTGTAAGGCTTTCTGAAGTTTCATGGTATTCAAAATCGCCGATAGTTCTGTTTTCATTTCTTCCTTCTCTCCAGTGCCAGCCGCGTCTCTTTGGTTCATATTTGTCCAAGTCTTTTAATAATTCTTTTATATCTAACTTTTTGTTAGGATCAAGTTTCATCTATATGCCCTCCTTAAAATAATGAATCTACGTCATCCCAGTGTCTTCCGTTAGCAAGTTCAAGACCGGCTTCACGCACTGAAATACCGAGTTTCTTAGATAATCTCCACACAACATTTCCAGCACCTTTTCCCATTAAACCCTTGTTCATAACGCCTTCAACAATAGGTTTAACTTCAAGGCTTGAGAATCCCATTCTTAAAAGAACGCTTCTTTCAACTGATGGAGTTGTGTTCTTTTTTCCCAATTCAAGTAGAGGGTCTACTATTTGTTCTGCCAAATTCCAAAATCTATCATATAATTCTTCGTCTGAAAGATTTGCCAAATGAACTCTTCTTTGTTCGAAATCGTCGGCTCTTTTCATATTTTTGCTCCTCCTGCATTTTTAAAGTTTATAATCTGCAAATAGGCGTATGCATTTCATACGCCTTATTTATTTTAATATTTTATAATGAAGCTATTACTTCTTTTACAAATTCAACATTTGTGTTTGTTTCTTCTGCAAGGAAATCTATGTCAGCATCATTAGGTGTTACATTGTATGTTGATACTGCATTTTTTATCAGTGATTTTCTCATGTGTATTAAATCTGCATCTTCTGCTTTTATCATTGATGGATGTTCTGGCAGTATTATGTTTGTTCCAGGAACTTCATCTTTTGGATTTCCAAATTTTATTTCTATGCCGTTTGATCTTGCAAATGACAGCTGCGGCTGAATGTGCTTGCCTGCTCCTGTGTATTCTGTTTCCTGAACCAGGATGATTTGATCTTCATCAAGTTCCTGTGCCAGTGAGAATGCTGCTGTAAGTGCTGTGTTTCCTGCAGGTCCTTTTTCAAGTCCTTCAAGGCTTGCCAATGCTTCTGTAATGTAGAATACATCTCCCTGATGAACTGTAAGGTATCTTTCCATGTATCTCAGTGGTCTTGCTGCTGAACGCGGAACATCTGAACGGTCTGGCCATGTTGTAAACGGCATTCCGAATCCTGTGTGTCCTGTTGTAAATGACTTTTTGTT